>Ga0214872_100013_pt1 | contig 250370 bp, 233 predicted proteins | sample Stichaenrichm18X_FD_168614 | JGI IMG/M metagenome (GOLD analysis project Ga0214872, IMG submission 168614) | Xylose enriched microbial communities from anaerobic bioreactor in Madison, Wisconsin, United States - 18X | ecosystem: Engineered > Bioreactor > Anaerobic > Unclassified | place: USA... | reverse complement strand
GCCGGCGACCTGAACAACCGCCATCCTAGAGGGGAGGGAGTTTTGTTGCATAGCATCAGTGCCGTCCACCCGCATAGCGGGTGGTTCTTTGTGCCGCGCTACGCGCGGCACAGGCTAAAGCCATGAACAGAAATCGGGACCCGCCTCGCAAGGGACGGGTCCCGATCCTTTTGCATCGCCCTTCTCGGCTGAACCCGTGGCGTGCCTACCCCAGCAGGCGCTCCATGTAGCGCGCCACAGCGGCCTCGTCGCAGGTCCAGGGCGCCGTGTCCGAGGCGGCTTGGCGCACCTCCGGGTAGGCGTTCGCGACGGCCACGCCGCGCCCCACGGCCTCCATCATGGGGAGGTCGTTCGGGGAGTCGCCAAAGCCCACGGACGCCTCGCACGGGATGCCCAGGTGCGCGAGCAGCCAGCCCACGGCGGCACCCTTGCTCGTGTTGGCGTCCATCACCTCGAGGTTGTAGGGGCTCGAGTACGTGTAGTGGAGCGTCGGGTCGGCCTCGATTGCGGCGATGGCCTGCGCACGCACGTCCACCGTCGGCGTGTAGAGCGTGAGGCGCTCCACGCCGCCCAGGCCCTCGACCAGCTGCGGCGTGTCCTGGTCCACGGGCGTGCGGTAGCGGTAGTACATGGCGCGGTCGGCTTCGGTCACGTCGAAGCCGCGCATGAGGTCGTAGCGCTCGCGGCTCACGTAGATGTGGCCGCCCCAGAAGACGTCAAACGTCACGGGCAGCTCGCGCACGCGCTCGTACAGCGCCAGCGCGCGGGGCTTGCCCAGTGCGCTCAGTCGCGCCGTCTGGGGCGAGCCCTTGCGGTGCACGTCCGTCACGGCCGCGCCGTCCGAGCCCACCACGTACGCCGTCGCGGGATGCGCGAGCACGCGTTCGCTCACGGCCCGGTACGAGCGTCCCGTGCACGGCACAAACGCGATGCTCCGCTCGGCCAAGAGGTCGAGAAGCGCGAGGTTACGCTCCGGCACGCTCTTGTCGCGCGCGAGGAACGTGTCGTCCATGTCCGCAAACACGATGCGCACGTCGGCCCCGGCCGGCGCACCCGCACCGGCCTTCGCGCCAGCCCCGGCCGGCGCGCCAGCACCCGGCTGCAGGCCAGTCGCCACGTCCTTCTCGCCCGTAGCGCTCACCTGCGGTCCGCCAGGGGCACATAGGGGCGCTCGGTCATGTAGGAGTTGTACGCCGGACGGATGATGCGCGCCGGGCCATAGAGCTCCTCCATGCGGTGCGCCGCCCAGCCGGACATGCGCGCGATCGCGAAGATCGGGGTGAAGAGGTCCCGCGGGATGCCGAGCATGTGGTACACGAAGCCGGTGTAGAGGTCGATGTTGGCGCACAGCGGCTTGGTGATGCCGCGCTCGTTGCGCATGACCTCGGGCGCCAGGCGCTCGATCCGCTCGATGAGCTCGAACTTCTCCGCGTCGGCCGTGCCCTTCTTCTGGGCGAGGGCCTTGGCGTAGCCCTTCACGATCTGCGCGCGGGGGTCGCTCTTGGTGTAGACCGCGTGGCCGATGCCGTAGATCAGGCCCTTGCCGTCAAAGGCCTTGCCCGCAAGCACCTTCGTGAGGTAGTCGGCCACCTGGTCGTCGGAGGACCAGTCCGCAATGTGCTCCGCCGCGTCGTCCACCATCTCGCCGGCCTTGGCGTTGGCGCCGCCGTGGCGAGGCCCCTTGAGCGAGCCCAGCGCCGCCGCGTAGGCGGAGTAGGCGTCCGTGCCGGAGGAGCTCAGGACCCTGCACGTAAAGGTGGAGTTGTTGCCGCCGCCGTGCTCCGCGTGGAGCATCAGCATGACGTCGAGCATCATGGCCTCGTCGTGGCTGAAGCCCTCGTCGCCGCGCAGGACGTCCAGGATCGTCTCGGCCATGCTGAAGTCCTCGCGCGCGGGCGGGACAACGGGCACGTCGCCCGTCTTGGCGGCGGCGTAGGCCTGGTGCGCCACGGAGGCCACGCGCGGCCAGCGGCCAAGGAGCGACAGCGCCACGTCCACCTCGTGCACGGGGCTCGTGTCGTCCGGGTTGTTGTCGAAGGCGCACAGCAGGAGCGTCGCGCGCTGCAGCACGTTCATGATGGAGGGGCTGAACGTGGTGCGCGGGAAGATGCGCAGGTAGCCCTCGGGCAGCTGGCGGCGGCTGCCGATGCGCGCGCGGAAGTCGTCAAGCTGCGCCGGCGTGGGGAGGTTGCCCGTGAGCAGCAGGTACGACACCTCCTCGTAGCCAAAGCGGTCCTCCTGCTGCGCCGCGCGGATCAGGTCCGCCACGTGGTAGCCGCGGTACGTCAGGTCGCCCTCGTCCGGCACGATCTTGCCGTCCACCTTGTTGTAGCCGTGCACGTTGGATATGGTCGTGAGGCCCACGAGCACGCCCGAGCCGTCCGCGTTGCGCAGGCCACGCTTCACGTCGTAGCGGGCGTACAGCTCCGGCGGCACCACGTCCACGTTGCGCCCGCCCTCGTACAGCAGGTCCGACACCTCCGGCCTGCCAATTCCCACGGACGGCATGGGGTACTGGTCGAGCACGTGCTCGAACATGGAGGTGTTCTCGGGCGTGAGGTAGTGCCGCGGCCGCTGGGCCAGCGGATCAAAGTGCAGGGGCATGTCGTCTCCTTTAAATTTTTATGGCGAGAAAAACGCCCACCTCACGGGCGGGCGCAATCCGCCTACAGGCGGTACATGAACTTGAAGACCTCCTCGCGCTGCATGGTGATCTGGACGCCTATCTCCTTGGAGAGGCTGTCCAGCTGCTCCTGCAGCTGCGAGAACTCGACGTCCGACGGGGCCAGGTCCACGAGCATGGTCATCGTGAACGTGCCCTGCAGGATCGTCTGCGAGATGTCCAGAATGTTGGCGTCGTGCTGCGACAGCGCCGTCGCCACCGCCGCCACGATGCCCGAGCGGTCGCTGCCAAGCACGGTGATGACCGCCCTGGTCTTGGGATTCTCGTTCGTGTCTGCCATCGGTCCCCCATTGGCGTCATGCGCGCGTCTGCGAGCGCGCGGGTTGCTCTTCTCCCCCATTGTATCCAAGGGGAGGGCGACCGCCTGCCAATCGCGCCCGTTTGAGCCCAGATTGAAACGTGGGCGGCAAGCGGGCGCGCAGCTGTGACGCAGCTCCGGCAGGCGGGACGGGCGCCGGGCGAGAAGGACCTAGTTCTGGCTCGCGTCCTCGCCCTTGGTGAGGAAGAGCTCGCGCACGTCGTCCACGCTCATGCCAAGGGCGACGGCCAGCTCCTGCAGCGAGCGCTCGCTCGCCTGCTTGAAGATGCGCTCGTACACGACGGGCGGCTTCTTGTTGGATGCCTTTACCTCCGCGATGCGGGCGTGGAACGTCTTGGCGATGCGCACGGCGTCCCTGCAGGTCCCGTTGCGCAGCTCGTCCTTGAAGCGCTCCTCCAGGGCGTTGGTGTGGTTGCCCAGCTTCTCCACGGGAAGCTGCGGGTACTCGCCTATGAGCTCCTTGGCCTGCTCGCTGCCGATGATCGGGCGCAGCCTGTCCTCGCTCGCAACCGGGAAGCTGATGCGCATGGGATGGCGCCCGCCAACGGGCATGAGCATGTACGTTGCCCGCGGCTTCTCCTCGATTGCCTCAACCTTGCAGACGCCTTGGCCCGGATGGACGACATACTGGCCGACTTCGTACATACGCAGCACTCCTCTCGCTTATATGAGAGTAATGCTAGCACATTTGCCAAAAAATCTCAAGCTTATGGCGAATATGCCTTGCGCATGCATGGCGCATGGTGTAGCTTAGTGCATTTACCTTTTGGCGGGAGCTGCAGTCGCTACTTGCAGCAGGACACCACCCACTCCGCAAGGTTGGTCTGGGCGTCCCCGCTCACCTCGGCAAGCTCGAAGCCGCGGCCCCACACGGGGTTGAACTCCACGTCCTTCACGCCGTCGTAGGCGTTCAGCGCCAGCACGAGGTTCACGTCCGTCGTGAGCGAGGTCGCCGTCTGGAAGAGGCCCGTGTTGACGCGCCAGTACGGCGCCACCTCGCACGAGCCAAAGCCCGCGTAGTGCCCGCAGAGGCCGTACAGCGGGTTCATGGCGTCCACGCGCGACTCCATGTCCGTGTTGAGCGAGTCGAGCTTGGCCACGTCCTTCTCCCAGTCGTCCGGGAGGTCGTCGTCAAAGCCCGAGCGCTCCGCATAGCGGCTCGCGTTGTCCTTCAGGAGGTCGGCTAGCGTCTCGTCAAAGTGCAGGCTCGAGTCGTCGTCCACGCCAAAGAGCTGGTTGGCGATGGTCGAGCGGTCCAGCGCGTCAAAGGCGCACACGCCGCGCACGTTGGAGCGGCAGTGCGTGACGAAGTCCCACAGGCTCGTTATGGATACGCCGCCGGCGCTGGGGCTGTACGTGATCCAGCGCTCGTCCTTGTTGAGCGCGCTCACGTAGCTCTCCGCGGTGTCGTACACCGTGGACTGGACCACGCTCACGCCCGTGGCGGTGGTGCCGGTGCCCGTGCCGCTGGTGGCACCCGAGTCGGTCGACGTTGACGACGTGCCCGAGCCCGAGGAGGAATCCGTGCCCGAGGTGGTGTCCGAGCCCGAGGAGTCGTTCTTCTCGCCCGTGGTGGCGCCCGTCGTCGCGGAGGGCGACGCAGCCGCGGCCGTGGTGGTCGTGTCCACGGCCTCGCCCGTCACCGTGTCGATCGCGACGGCGCTGTCCGTGTCGAGGTTGGGGTCACCCGGGAACACTGTGTCCACCAGGCGTCCCGGCGTGAAGGTGTAGGGGAAGCTCGTGGTGGAGAAGAACTTCTCCGCGGAGCCCTCGATCACCTTCTGCAGGTGGTCGTAGTACGTGCCCGCAAGGTAGCTGCCATCCTGCACGGACTCGAGCTTGAGCGCGTCGCCGTCGTCGTTGGTGAGGCCAAGCTTGTTGACATACTTGCCGTACGCGCCCGCCAGGTCGTCCGAGAGGAGCTTCTTCCAGCTGCCTTCCTTGCGGGTGTCGTCGGTCGCGAACTGGCCCATCATCCACTCGTAGCCGCTGTCCGCCGCGTCGAACGACGTCTCGGGGCACCACGACGCCGATCCGTACACCGCGTCGGAAATGGAGTGGCCATCCGCGTCGTGCGTGGCGGCGCCGATCTTGCTCAGGTAGGGCGAGAAGACCCCGGAATCTCCCAGCGCGCCCATGCAGGCCGCGACGCCGCCGCCGGCCCCCAGGCCAAACACGAAGATGCGCTTGGGGTTGATGGGCAGGTAGTCGCGGTTGTAGCGCAGGAAGCGCACGGCCGCCTTGAGGTCGACCACGGGCCAGGGGGCGCCGCCGGAGTACTGCTCCTCCGAGTCGCTCACGTAGCCGCCCGAGCGCCCGCGGAAGCCCGCGTACACGTACACGAGGCCGCGCGCGAGGTAGGTGCGCAGGCCGTCGTAGGAGTAGGCCGTGGGGCAGCCCTCGGACGAGAGCCGCGCGGAGTTGACGGGCATCACCACGGGCGCGGTGCTCGCGGTAAACGAGCCCACCTTGCCCTTGGGGTTGACCTTGCAGCTCCACGTGCTGCCGTTCTTCTCGCCCTTGAAGTACTTTCCGGGCACGAAGATGGCGAGCGCCTCGTAGTTGCCCGCCGCCGGCTTGGTGCAGTACGGAAGCCCTAGCTGGTAGTAGCAGTCGTTGGCGTCGTCGTACATCCACTTGGAGTCGTCCAGCTCGAGGTCCTTGAACTCGTTCAGGTCGACCTTGTTGTCCTCGGGCTTGTTTGACTCCCCCGGCTTGGCGCACGCCGCGAGGCCCGCGGCCGCCGAGGCGGCCAGCGCGAGGAAGCCCCTTCTGCTCATGCTCATGTGATCGCCCATTCCCGCCGGTCAGCCGCTAGCCCTGGCGAACGCCCTTGACCTTGCCCGTGAGCGCGTTCTTGCGCTCGCGACGGTCGCTGCCCCAGAAGCAGCACGACAGCATGCCAGGGCCCACGTGGCAGCCGATGGTCGGCCCGATTGTGGAGGGAAGGACGCGCACGGAGTCGTCTATGTCCGCGATCATGGCGCCCAGGCGCAGGCCGTCGTTCTCGCAGTCGGCGTTGCCGATGGCCGCCACGGCCGGGTACTGCAGCTGGGAGCGGTGCTTCTCGTAGTACTCGCACATCTTGCGCATGCCCTTCTTGCGGCCGCGCGTCACGCCCAGGATCGTGAGCTCGCCGTTGAGCTTCCACGAGAGCAGCGGCTTCGCGTCGAGCGCGGATGACACCAGCGCCACGGACTTGGGGATGCGCCCGCCGCGGTGCAGCGTGTCCAGGTTGTCGACCATGAAGATGGTCCAGACGTGGTAGCGCGCGTCCTCCACCCAACGGACGAACTCCTCCGCCGTAAGGCCCTTGTCGCGCTGGCGCACGCCCTCCTCCAGCAGCAGGTAGAACGACGTGGACGAGATAAGCGTGTCCACGATGTAGATGGGCAGATCGCGCCCCAGCTCCTCCTGCACGCGGTCAAGCGCGGTCACGGCGCCGTTGTAGCCGCCGGAGATGCCGCTCGAGATCGTGAGCAGCACGGTGGGAACGTCGAGCTCCGCCGCCTTGCGGAACGCCTCCTCGTACACGAGCTGCGAGGGCTGCGACGTCTTGGGCGTCGCGCCCCAGCGGATGCGCTCATAGAAGTCGTGGGCGCTTATCGACTGAAACAGGTCATCCGGGCCCGAGAGCGCGTTGTCGCCCTTGCCGTCCTCCGTGTAGGTGAACGGCAGGTACGTGATCCCCGCCCGCTTGACGTCCTCAATCGAGAAGTCGCACGTGGAATCCGTCATCAGGTTGAACTTGGCCTTCATGTGAACCTTACCTCGCCATCGAAGTTTCGCATGGTGCTATTGTACGGCTATAAACGCATTTCGACCCTTGGAGGAACGCATGGCCCGCGCAGACGGCATATGGCCCTGGTCAAACCACCACGCCAAATCGGACGCCAACACGGCCAACGTAACCGACGACAAGACCGCCAACCCCGCGCCCGACGGCATCCGACGCCTACACCTCGTCTTCCGGGGAGAAGTGCAGGGGGTCGGCTTCCGCTGGACCGCCTCGCGCTGCGCCACCCAGACGGGCTGCACCGGCTGGGTCAGAAACGAGCCCGACTGGGAGACCGTGACGATGGAGCTCCAGGGCACGCAGGAGCAGATCTCCACCTTCTTCGCGACGTTCACGAAGGCCTGGTCGCGCTATCCCATCGAGTACGTGATAGACGAGAAGAACGACATCCCTCCCGTCAAGGGGGACAGTCAGTTCAAGGTCCGGTACTAGCTCAGCCGTAGCCTATGTCCAGTGCGACTGCCGCACTGGACACTGCGCAGCTTTACGAGAGTAACGCGGCGGTCAGAAGCATGGGGCGGACACGGTAAGGGGTACGTTATTCAAAACCGATAGCGAATCGATAGGGTGGTCGTTAATACCCATTTGATACCCATCTTGTACCCACGGCCATTTCTTTCAGCAAAATGAAGAAGCCCCGTACCGCGTTTCCGCAGGTACGGGGCCAAATCTTCATGGTGGCGGGGAAGGGAATCGAACCCCTGACACGGGGATTTTCAGTCCCCTGCTCTACCAACTGAGCTACCCAGCCGTCACTTGCTCGCTTGCAAGCCTGTTTAATATATCAAAGATTCCAGCCAGGTCAACAACATTCTCGAAAATAGATGGAAGAATTTTGAAGTCCGCAGGTAGATGCCTCATTCGACTTTGAGGTCATCTCCGCTGGCGATGCCAATACTAGAAGGCGCCGCCTCCACCTCCACCACCGAAGCCGCCGCCCCCGCCGCCAGAGAAGCCACCACCGCCACCGGCAGCCGAGCTGAACGATGACTTCGCTAGCGCGGCTGTACTGACCTTGTGCGCCGAGGCAAAGCTCGACCCCAGGTTCGACGCCGGTGATCCCATGGGAGACGTGGGATAGAGGTACCAGCAGTAGACGGGCATCATGCCCGGGTCATTCAGAACCTGCGGAGCGGCAACCTTGAGCTGCTCGATCACCTCTTCGGCAACGCCGAGGGACACCGCCATGACCAGGAGCCTGTTCCAGAGGATGACGTCCTGCGGCACGGCCTCCTCAAGGCGCGTGAAGTCCTTCAGCCAGCGCTTGAGTGCCTTGAGCTTCGCGATGACCTCCACCGCCTCGGGTGAAAGGTCGTCCATGCTGCCAATCGTGATGCCGGCAAACGCAGCGGCCACCGCGAGCGCCACAACTGCCACAAGGCCCCAGCCGACGGCAATCGTCTCCTCCACCATGAGTACCACGGTCACGAAGGCAAGCACGATGTCCGCCAGAAGGAGGAAGGCAAGCAGACCCTTCCCGTTCCCATGCGCATCGGTCTGGAAGCCCCTCTGAATGACCTGGGCTTCGACCTCCGTCTTCCAGGACTCATAGGCATCGTTGTACGCCTCAGGCTTGCTGTCTGCGACCCTCTCGAAGTCCGAGAAGAGCAGCTCGCCCTTCTCGCGACCCTTGACCTTGGGTCCGATCTTGTTGAACAGGAGCTTGAGAGTCGCGTTGTCGACTGCCTCCTCGCTCTTGCTCTTCTTGACCTCGCGAGGGTGGACCACCCTGGTAAGTTGGTAGTCCTCCTTCGTCTTTTCGCGACCGAAGATGCCCTTCTCCTTCAGTTCCACTCTCTCGAGCGTCATGGCCCCGATGTCCGTGAGACGCATGAGGGAGGCCGTCACGTCGTCCTCCGTGGGGTGTCCGTCGTTCAGGAGCGCCCCGAGCACGGCGGGGTGGTCATTCGTCGGCACGTCGCGGAAGTACTTGTCATCGAACTGCGGCTTATGACTCTGCCGGTAGGCGTTAAGACGCATGACGGTCAGGACGATGGACCCCACTGCCAACGCAACACCGATTGCCGTTACGGCGTACTGGATGGCACGTGCCCGGGCTCGCTCGGCATTCGCCTTCTCGGCGGCCTCCTTCTCCTCACTGAGCACGGAGTCGAGCACACTCTTGTCGACCGAATTCGCATTGGAGAGCCAGGACGTCGGGAAGACGATGCGCGCCTCGGCGTACTCGTCGCTTCCCACTCCGGAGACGGTGTACACGACCGTGTTCCCCTTGAACTTGAGGCTTGCGTCAAGCGGTCCGTGACCCCATGCCCTCACGTTGTCGCCACCCTTGACGGTTTGCCCCGTGGGGACGGGAAGGTGAATCGTGCAGGTCACGTTCTGACTCTCGACGTCCCAGCCGTCGCTCACGAACTTCCAGTACAGCTCCGAGGTGTCCGAGTATCGCCTGGCAAGGTTCGTGAGGGTGTAATTGATCTGGAAGCTCGCCGTCTCGTCCTCGTGCGCGGAGTAGATCTTGAGCTTCAGGTATGAGCCCTCGTCGGTTACGACGTACGTTCCGTCCTCACCGTAGTCGGCGTCGCTCTCGCTGACCTGGCGGAACTCGCTGAGCGAGCCATCGGACACCAAGCCCACCTTGCCGACGTTGCAGGAAATCTCCTGACCGTCATAGCTGCCCTTCGGGATCTTCCAATAGACCCCGTGGAACGATCCGTCGAAGTCGAACTCCCTCGTCTCGCTCACCGCCACGGAGCCGTCCGCCGCGACCGTCGCGTCGATGTTCACCTTGTCGATCGAGTAGTCATCCGCCCTCGCCGTCACCGGGATGGCGATGCAGACGGACAGGAAGCTGCAGAGCAGCAGCACCAGAACGAGCAACGGCGCCAGACGAGAAGAGCGTTCGTGAATTCCGAATCGAGCGACCATGTGTGAAGTCTCCCTACCGTTTGAATCCAGACACTTTGGACGAAAATATACCAGAGCCAAAGGGGTATAGAAGGTCATGGCAAGGTTACGCCGGAAAGATGGTCGCCAATAGCGAAGGAGCATTTTAGATGGCACTTGACAAGACGGTAAGCAGCGTACTGAACGAGCAAATCAACAAGGAGCTCTACAGCGCATACCTCTATCTGACCTTTGCGGACTACTTCGAGGACCGCGGTCTCAAGGGCTACGCGAACTGGTACATGATCCAGGTGCAGGAGGAGGTCGATCACGCGAAGATCCTGCGTCGCTACCTCCTCGACAACGACTACAAGCCCACCATGGAGGCCATCGACAAGCCGGACAAGGAGTTCTCCAACGACCTCGAGCCGCTCGAGGCTGGCTACGAGCACGAGCAGTACGTCACGAGCCTCATCAACAAGTGCTACAAGGCCGCCTATGATGCGAACGACTTCCGCACCATGAAGATGCTCGACTGGTTCGTCAACGAGCAGGGCGAGGAGGAGACGAACGCCTCCGACTTGATCTCGGACTACAAGCTCTTCGGCGGAACCCCGCAGGGCCTCTTCAGCCTTGACCAGAAGTACCTCACCCGCACCTACGTCCAGCAGACGACGATGCCCATGTAGCCTGAGGGGCTGGCAACATAGCTTCCGTTCAGGGCGGCACTGGCTTCGAAATGGCCAGTGTCGCCCTTCTCTATGCCTTCTCGCCAACATAGGTAAAGAGCGTCCCGCAGACGCTCACCGTCTGTCCCCGCTTCATCATGTACGTATCAGTGATCTCCCTGCCGCCGACCGTCGCTGGGTTCTTTGCGCCCAGGTTCCTCACCTCCAGGCAACCCTGGCCGATCTCGAAGGAGACATGCCTTCTCGACACGGCGATGGAGTGGAGTATCACGTCGCAGTCAGGCGCCCTGCCGACTATCAGCCCTCCCGGCGGAATGTCCACCTTGGTCTCCATGTCCGAGGAACGGACCCAGAGTCCCCCAGCACCCTCCACGCCGACGTCACGCGCCGGCATGTCGAGGGGAAGCGTTGCATCGAGTTGGTCGTCGATTTGCTGCTCGTCATCTTCCGAATCGCCCTCCCCCGCCCATGTCCGCACCTCGTCGAGAGGAGGCATGGCAGCTCCAGCGACGGAGTTCGGCGGATGCGTGAAGTCGTAGAGGCACCCATAGCAGATGTCCATGTCGGAGAATAGCTCCTCGCCGCAGCGGGGGCACACCTTGGTCTCAATTCGTTTCTCGCCCATATTGCCCTCCCAAGCTCCATTCGCCCTCGACGAGGGCATAGTCCCCCTCGACAGGCCATATGCCAGGATTGCTGCGCCTCTCGAGCACGAAGCTGGCTTCGCGCGATCCGAGAACCCTTCCCGGGGGCAAGCGCCTTCGGGCCAGGCAAACCCTCATGTCCCTGTTCACGAAGGCGACGTCGATCGGATACCTCATGCCCACGGTATGTATGGACCCGCAGTCCGCAATGAGCACCTGCCTTGAGCCGCCCACGTCGCCGAGCAGCCCCTTGAGCCTCTCGGGCCACGTCTCCAGCACGTCGAACGTGCCAAGGCTGCCTTCCTCGACGTCGATCTGCACGTACCTCATCTAAATCACCACCCCGGGACGGAATCGGTCCACCGTAATGGAACGCTCGTGCGTAAGCGAGACCGGCACCGAGAAGCCGACGCCCGCAATCGAGACCTGACAGGGCCAAGGATGGAAGCGCAGTCGACACGTGTACGTGGTGAGGAGGGGCGAGATGGGAAAGGCGAGCCCCTCCCTCCGTCGCTTGGACCCTGAGGCACCGGACGCCGAGACCTCTACTTCGCATTGCTTCGAGTCCAACGCCGAGCGTATCGTGCTCTCGACCTCCTCGACCGCATTCGTGCCGCTCTGCTCGCCGGCGGGGGACACGCCATGCGTCACCGCGGCATCGAGTGCCACCCTGTCGAATGCGGCACAGGCCTCCGCATACTTGACGATGTTGAACACAAGCAAGCCGATGGCAACCATGACGGGAAGCATCACTGCAAGCTCCACGGTCATCTGTCCCTCCTCGTCTCTCAGAAGTCTCATCCGATCATCTCCGCTATGGTCGAGAGGTCGATCGTCAGCGGGATAGAGACGCCGTCGAGCCCCGGGATGGGTATCTCGGCGACCGTGACCTCGCCCATGCTCCCGAGAATGGAGACGAGCTTGGCCTTGCACGCACGGACGATGCCGGCATTGTCCTCGGGCAGTGTCTGTATGAACGACCTCACCTCCGCCGTCTTGGACACGCCCGCCTTGTCGAGGATGTGCTGGCTGTTGGTGAGCACGGGCTTCCTGAGCCGCATGTCGGCAGGCTCGAAGCCGGCCCTCGTGATGACGCCCGAGATCTTTCCCCTCAGCCAGCTTGCGACCTTCTCGCCAAAGACTCCACCTATCCCATCCAGGAACCTGTTCGCGGCCGCACTCACATCGCCGTACTTGGAGCCATATCCGACGAGGAGCGATCCCCACAGGTCCCCGATTCCGTCGAGCAATCCCGAGAAGAGCGTCCTGTCAGGCCTCTCTATCCCATCGAAGACGCTGGAGAGGACGTTGTGGCCGTCGGTGTGCTCGTCGGGCGCAAGGACGGCACCTGACACGGCGACTCCTCCCGGAAGGTTACCCGTCTTGAGGAACCTGCTGGTCAGACCACGTGGCAGCTGTGTGGCACCGCGCGTGGCGAGGCCGATGCACCCATATGCGCCGGGTGGACACAGCTTCGGTCGGTCGACGCTCAGGACCCGCATCGCCTTCTCGAAGGCGGACTCGCACTTCTCGGCGGCCTCCTTCATGTCCTTCTCGGCCCTCTGCTCGTCCTCCTTTGCCTTCTGGTAATCCTTGGAAGCCTCGACCACGATCCGCCAGTAGTGTTCGAAGCCGTTGTTGATGTTCGTCGACGCGTCCGCGACGTTTCCCATCGCCTGCGCGTCCATTCGGCACTCCTCGCAGCGCTTCACGACGCCGGAGTCGATGTCGGCAAGCGACGCGTCTCCCGCGAAGGGCCCCGTGGCGCCCGGACACGCGAGGGAGCAGTGGAGCGTCGTCCCGTCCTCCTCGGTCGTGCACGGCCACGACGCGTCCGTATAGAGATCGGTCCCCCTCACCATGTCGGTCGTATGGGGAAGTTCGGGCAACTGGATATCGACCTTCTCCCCCTCTTCGCACACCGCTCCCGAGATCTCGTCGTAGGCAAAGCGATAGAAGACGGCCCTCGCGCTGGAGCGTTGGATGTTGTCCGCCGAACCCGAGGTCGCCGGCTCCTCCCTCGATCGCGCGGCGTAATAGTTCACGGCGCGCAGGCGCGCGAAGTCGAACTTCCAGGATGCCGGGCTCGAGTAATAGGGGTTCGCCGCATCGTCCAGGCCTGCCAGCGATAGGGCGCGTCCCCTCATGCAAGAGGGGTCGTCCACGTTATCCGCCCTCCAGGCGCGTTCCTTCGCCTCGTTTGCACGCTCCATGGCCTCCTTCTTCCTCTTCGACGCCTCCTGGAGCTTCTTCGCGGCCTCCTCCATCTCCTTGTCATCCAGCTCGTCGTCCAAATGGCTGAAGTCCGACTTGGACTCGGAAGGATACGGGACGGCAAGGCCCGCATACTTGACGTCCCCCCTCGAGTTCGCGGACACGGTGGAGGCGGAGTTCGCGACGATGAGGGCGGGAAGCGCCTTCTCCAACCGCTCAAGTCCCTCGGATGCGGACTTCGCGAACCTCCTCCTCGTGTCCAGGATCTTCCTGCCCGCCTCCAACACCTTTGGGGCACCGTGCTGCAGGATGGGGACCGCCGCGACAACCATGCCAGCCCCGTACACGATCACCCCCAGGAGCCCCATGCTCAGCACGCACGCGTCAAGCACCTGGGCCACCGTGCAGAAAGCGGCGACGCAGTTCTCCCCTGACATGGCCGCGGCATCGGCCACCTCCTGCACGTCGCCAGATCGCGCCATGCCCCACTCCGCCACCGCCACGCCAAAGGCGAGGGCCACGCTCATCAGGAGCGCAATGGCGACGGCGACCGTCGTGTAGCCCCCGTCCCGCCTGAGGAACAAGTCCAGCATGAGGCGTGCCCGTTCCATGGGCCTAGCCCCATATCCGTTGCCACTCCCCATAAGACCCCCTCACCCAGCTCGGGCGTACCGTCTCCGTCACCGAGACCCTGAGCACGATGCCCTTGCCGTCGTGTTCCGCAAATGCCGAGAGCGCGACGCCCAGCAGAGGAAGGGGCCGAACGTGTCCCACGATCTCGACGCTCGCCCTGCTTCCATGGCGACTCAGCTCAACCGACCAATCCTCCCTCCCGCCGGCGTGGAAGAGCGGCGCATCCGGCACGGCACGCAGCCTCCTGAGGACGAACTCCCTGCAATCCCCAAGGTCGCCGTCATAGTCCGTCGCAACGACCCGCACGCCCTCGGCTGCCGCCGACCTCATCACGACCCGCGTGAAGAAGATGCAGGCCGGCTGCACGAGCAACGCCAGGGTGAGCATCAGACTGGGAAGCATGACCGCCGCCTCGACGGTCGCCTGGCCGCCTTCCGATGCGACAACCGCCTCAGTAGAGAAGAACGTCCTGTAGTGCCTTGAGGAGTCCCTCGCCAACGGAGTGGGACCCCGCAGACGTGACGGAGGAGAAGAGCCCTCCGGAGCTCGCCCAGTCGACGACCTTCGCAAGCGCCACGACCGACGCCAGGAAGGCGAAGAGCACGAGCGCGTACTCGACGGTCGACTGTCCCTCGGACCCCCGGTACGGCACCGCGCGATTCTGGAAGCAAGCGATGCCATGGTGCACCATCCCCCTCCTCACAGCTCCGTCGCCTCGCGCTCCCAGGTCGAGGCGTCCATCCTCACGGTCTTCACCTCGCACGACCGCCTGTCCTTCCGAGCGCGGACGACCACCGTGTCCACCCAATCTCCCCCAACGACGGTGCATGACCAGGCACCTCCCAGAAGGTCCACGTAGCCCGCCCTCGCGAGGACGCAGTCGGACGAATCCTCGTAACCAGCCAGCACCTTCTTGGCAACGGGTCCCACGCCGCCACGCATCACGCGCGTCGACACCCCCTCGCCCTCCGCCGCGGCAGCCGAGGTCGCGTCACCCCGAGTCCCTTTGTCCTTGCTGCCAGAGCCCCCGGCCGCGTCCTGGCCATCCTTCGCTCGGTCACGGGCGCCGTCCTTCTCGCCCGTAGAGGTCTCGCGTTGCGATGACGTTGCGCCAGTGTCCCGCACGATAGCCTCCCTTGCGGCAAGGGTGCCCAGGAGGGCGAGGCAGAGCATCGCGACCGCGAGTGGCCACCGCCTCCCCGCCCTCCCGTGAGCCTTGCTCACAGCGACCCAATGCCGCTTGCTATCGCGTCCCAGAGCTGCTGCACCTTGCCCTTGAACGTGACGATCGAGAGGATTGCAATCACCACGAGCACCCCGACCAGGATCGCGTACTCCGTGGTCCCCTGGCCCTCCTCGTCAACGAAACCCGCCCAGACTGCCCAAGCCGTCTCCATGACGTCGTTCCTGAGTCGCTCCATCATCCTTCGCTCCCGTCTCCTCGCATCCATCGGTCACACCACGCCCTTGCGGCACCACCCCCAATTCGTCAGGCCCACTCGGTCCCTACGACAGCGAGAGGCTCGCCCCCAACAGGGGCCCGAGTATCGAGATGAGCATCGCCGGCACGATGAGGGTCCCCAGTGGGATGAGCATCTTCACCGGCACCTTCTCGATCTCCTCCTCCAGCTGCGACCTCTGCTCCTCCCTTATCGCCTGCGCCTGCGCCTCGAGCGCGGACGCGAGCGGCGAGCCAAACTCCAGAGCCTGCGTGACCGTCGACGCGAAGCTCGCCAGCGCGTCGACGCCGAGCTCCCCCGCGAGCCTCCCGAGCGCCTCGGCCCTGCTCTCCGCACCGACCTGCCAGGAGAGCATCGCCTCCGCGAACGACGCCGCAAGCTCGTTGTCGTAGCGCTCGCAGTAGAGTGCGAGCGCCGCGTCGAACGAGAGCCCAGACGAGAGGCCGAGCGTCACGACGTCCAGAAGCGACGGAAGGTCCCTCAGGCAGGTGCCCTTCCGCGCGGCATCCCTCCCCCTGCGTTCCAGTTCCGCGATGGGACCAATGGCGCGAAGCCGCCTCTCGACGTCCGCCGCGAATGTCGAGAGGGAGCCCTCGTCCTTCTCCCCGCCTCGTCCGAAATCGCCGGAGACCAGCGCGTACGCGAGGGCGAAGGTCGACGCGGACGCCAGGGCCCCACTCCCCAGGAGTGCCGCGTCCATCAGACGACACCCCGCATCAGGCGCCTGATGATGAGCAGCGCCGCCGCGTCCATCCCGATGGCGAGGAGGATGCTCACGATGCCCGCGGGGGTCGCGAGCCCCGCCCGGAAGTCAGGCGAGAGGAGCGAGAGCGACGCGATCATGAGGACGGGCAGGCCGCAGACGATGCGCACGGAAAGCCGCACCTGGGCGGTCTTGACCTCGAGCATGCGCTCGAACTCGCCCTGCCTCTCGACGAGCTTCGCGGCATGGCCGAAGAGGGACTTGAGCGGGCTCCCCGTGCGCTGCGAGATGAGCAGCGCGGTGGTCAGGAGGCCCACGCCAGGCGCATGCAGCTCCTCCGAGAGGCCGGCCAGCGCCTCGCTGGCCGAGTCCCCGCAGCGCATCCTTAGGGAGGCGCGCGCAAACGGCCTGCCGGCAGGGCCCGCCTCGTGGCTGCCGAGGTAGTCGATCGCCTGGGCGAGCGTCTCCCCGGATCCCATGGCCATCGCGAGGGTCCTGAAGACCCCCGGCATCTCCTGAGCGAGCACCCTGGCCTCCCTCCGCTGCCTCGTCCCATCCCAGATGGGCACGCCTACCGCGAGCACGATCGCCGCTATGGGCACGCCGACGGCGGACGTCGCCACCAGGCACAGCACGCAGGCGAGAAGGACGCCCGCCGCTAAAGTCGCGGCCACGCCTTGCCTGGCATCCGTCACAAGCGCCACCTGCGGCAAGCCAGGTCTCGCGTCCCGCTCGACGCGACGGGACTCCGATGCGGCGAGCTCCGCGCCAAGGTTGTGCCAGGCGGACCTGGAGTCCAGGAACGACACTGGCCTCGTGTCCGCCATCCGGGAGAACGCGGCATGAAGGCGACGCCTCGTCGTCAGCCAGAGCAGGCCCTTGGGGGTTCTCCTCGTCTCACCACCCAGGAGGACGACAGCCGCGACGAACGCCGTCAGGCAGCCAACGGCGACATAAGGCACCTCCACCTCTCCACCTCCTCGCGGGTGAGCTCGCCGGAACGCAGGGCCTGCGAGACGAAGCTCGGCTCGCGCAGCAGCTCCCACTCCCCGGTGACCTGGTCGTAGCTGATGCACTCGTTCAGGCGCACCCCGCCCTTCTCGCCCCTCGAGACCTCGCTCAGCGATGTGATGCGCCGGGTCCCGTCCGGGTACCTGGCGGACATGACCAGGAGGTCGAGCGCCGAGGCAATCTGCTCCTCGATGATATCTGTCGGAAGGTCCATGCCGAAGCGTGCCATGAGCACCAGCCTGAGGATCGCCTCCTGGGCGGACCCGGCATGCAGCGTCGTGAGCGAGCCGTCGTGTCCGGTGTTCATGGCCTGCAGCATGTCGATCGTCTCCTCGCCGCGACACTCGCCCACGACGATGCGGTCGGGCCTCATGCGGAGTGCGTTCTTGACCAGGTCGCGGATGCTTATCTCACCCGTGCCCTCGATTGACGCGGAGCGGGCCTCGAGCCTCACCACGTCGGGATGCGAGTCGAAGCGGAGCTCCGCCGAGTCCTCTATCGTCACGATCCTCTCGTCGATACCGATCTGTGTGCTCAGCGCGTTCAGGAGCGTGGTCTTGCCCGAGCCGGTGCCCCCTGCGACCGCGATGTCCTCCCTCGAATGGACCGCCCACGCCAGGAGCTGCGCGTACCATGCGGGAAGCGACCCCAGCTCGACCAGACGGTCGAGCGAGGTGATGCGGTCGGAAAACTTCCTGATCGTCACGACGGGCCCGTTGAGCGCGATCGTGTCCGACACGGCGTTCACGCGGTCCCCGTTTGCGAGGCGCGCGTCCACGAGCGGGTTGCTCCGGTCGAGCCTCCTCCCGAGCGGTGCCAGGATCCTGTCGATCACCATCAGGATCTGGTCCTTCGACTCGAAGACGCTCTGGGCCGACTCGATCTTCCCGTTGCGCTCGAAGAACAGCGCCCCGATGCCGTTGATCATGATCTCGCTCACGCTGTCATCGTCGAGCAGCCTCTGTATGGGCCCGTAGCCGCAGATGTCGTCGAGAACCTCGTTCGTGATCGACGCCTGCTCGCTGCGCATGAGCGAGGAGAAGTGCGCCTCGTTCAGGATTGCCTGGCAGGTGACCTCGAGCTCCTGCCGCACCTGCGGCACGCTCACGGACCTCAGCATGGACGCGATCGCCGACAGGCCCAGCCTGTCGACCAGCTCGTGCCTCAGGTCCTCCCTGAGCCTCCGGTACTCCTCGCTTCTCCCCTGGGGCGCCCGCCCCTCGTCCGTCGCCCTGGACTCGCACGTCTTGACCCTCTCCAGCACTGACATCAGACCGTCTCCCTCCTACGCGAGAAGAACCTGAACCTCTCCCTGCGCGCCGTGTCCCTGGCGGCACGCTGCGCGTCCTCCGCATCCGGCAGGGCGCCAAGCTCCGCCAGGATGCGCGCGAGCATCGACCTGACGCTCGACACCATGGGACCGTCCGCCTCGACGAGCGTGGCCATGCCGCCTGCCGCGGCGACCTCCGCGACCTCGAACCCGCCGTCGAGCACCCTGAACGACTGCGCACCCTCCAACGCGCCAGCGGCGACAATCTGATTGACGACCTCCCTCTGCCGCGGGTCGGCCACGTTGCACACCCTCACGAGCCGCGTGCGTGCGACCCCCAGCCGCACCACCAGGGAGCTCGCTCTTCCGACCGACCCGACGGAGCCGGGAGCCTCGTCGTGGACGAGAAGGACCCTGTCCGCCCGCTGCACCGCCTCCGCGACCGCGTCCGTGAAGGTGGTCGAGGTGTCGACCAGCACGAGGTCGTACCGTTGCGACAGGTACTCGAGCAGCCGTCCCACCTGCGGCATCACCTCCTCGGCCATCTCGGGGCGCTCGCACGGGCCCCAGAGGTACACGTCATCCGCGAGCCTCGCGCAGCTCCGCCCCATGACCTCGCGCGTCGCGGGGGCACGCCCGCCAAGTCGCGAGAGGTCCACCGGACGTCCGACGCCAAAGGCGACGTAGAGGTTCCCGCACGAGAGGTCGAGGTCGACCACGGCGACCCTCATGCCCCAAGTGCCAGCGATTCCCGCACATGCCGCGACCAGCGTGGTCTTGCCGACGCCTCCCCTCCCCGAGGCGAACGTCAGCGTCACGCCGCGCCTCGCGCCGGGACGGTCCGCCCCTGGCTCGTCATCAAATACCTCGGAGCCCGTTCCGACGTCAGGCTCGTCCAGGTCGAACGGCACGTCGTCCGCCATGGCTCCCTCCGCCACGGCCGGGAGGCCCCCAAGGTCCCGCGCAACCCCCGCGCTTCCTACAGCCCCGGGCCTCCCGGCCGCGGCATCGACCTCGCTCATGTCAATCACCATGCCTATCCCCGCCTGGGCGGCTCGCGACCGGAGGGACCCGGAGGCATGCCTCGTGACCAGGATCACCTCTCCCGCCACGCCGTCGTGTGCAATGGCTGCCGCCAGGTTCATGTCCGACACACCGGCCTCGCTCAGTCCCACGATCGCCCCCGACGTCTCCGCGTCCTCGAACCGCAGCCTGCGCCTGAGGTCGGAGGCGCTTGACGCGAACGTGATCGTCGCGTGGGGCCTCACCGTCGCGAGCGCGCCCCTGAGCTCTCCCCTGCAGCCATCGGCCGTCCAGCCGACCCACCTGTCACTCATCGCAGCACCCCCTACCCACTAGAAGAGTCACTCTGGTTGCCCTGTGACTTGCCGCCGTCGGACCCGGACGAGTCCTCGGAGGACGGCGGGGTCGCCGCATCGCCTGCCGGTGCGTCCACGTCGTCCGCGGGCATGACGAGCCTGAGGTCGCCCTTCCCGCTCGCGTCCAGCACGGCCGCCACCTGCTTCGACGCAACTGCGAGCGTCAGCTGCGCGCTCGAGCCTATGGAAGAGGCCTTCGCTGGGGCCGAGAGCACGACGATGTCGTCGCACACGAGCGTCGAACCCTCGTCCGAAACCTTGTAGGCAAGGAGCCGCGAGCCCTGCGGCACGCCGCGCGAGACGCCGAGCTTGTCCGTTACGGGCACGCTCACGGCCACGTGGCCGGAGGGGACGTCGGCCAGGTGCGCCGAATCCCGAAACGCGAGCTTCGTCACGGGGGCGTTCTTGCCGACGGGCACCGTCACCTCGCGTCCGATCACGTCGTCCAGGCTCGTGATTGCGCCCCGCGGGGCGAGGTCGGACACCCAGTCGCGCACCGACACGTCCTTCTCGCCCACCACGTCCCCGGGCTCGAGGGCCGAGTTCGTGACCACGAGGCTCACAACCTCGCCGCCGTAGCGGGCGATGGCCTCGCTCCTCACCTTTTCGGCCTCGGCGCGCACGCTGTTGCCGTACGCCACGAAGGCGAGAAGGACGAGCACTGCGCAGGAACCGGCGAACACGAGCCTGAATCGAAGTGACACGGCGGACCCCCTCACGCGCGCGGGACATCAAAGCGACGTGAATAAGAGTCTGAACCGAAAACGCCGATTTAGCGGTGACTTTTCAAATTCGTCTTGCAGTTATCTTGTGCATAAATTTAGCCTAGCTGCACCTGGGGAGGCGCAGCTAGGCATGGGTGCGGGGACCGTTTGTGTGGGTTGGTCAGAGCACGACGTCCGGGTCGAGCGTCTTTGCGCTGGAACGCATCTCGGATGCGAGGGAAACGTATGCATCGAACCTCGCGCGGGAGAACTCCCCCGCCTCGAACGCGCCCCGCACGCCGCAGCCGGGCTCGTGCGTGTGCGTGCAGTCCCTGAAGCGGCAGGTCTGCGCCGCCTCCGCGACCTCGGGAAACACCTTTGCGAGGCCGCGTTCGTGGCCGACGAGGGGCAGGCTCCTGAGCCCCGGCTCGTCCACGATGACGCCGGCGCCCGGCAGCGCGACCATGCGGCGCGCCACCGTCGTGTGGCGGCCCATGTCGTCGGAGGCGCGCACGGCGCCCGTCTGGAGGGCGTCGCGGCCGAGGAGCGCGTTGAGGAGCGTACTCTTGCCGGCGCCGGACTCCCCGAGCACGATGGCGAGCGTGCCGCGCGGGACGAGGCCTCGCACGTCGCCCTCGCCCCAGCCGATGCCGCAGTCGCGGGCGGCACCGGCGAGCTCGGACGAGTCCTCCTGGCTGGCGCCCGCGCAGGTGGCGACCACGGGCACGTCCGCACCGAGCACATCCCGCACGAGCGCAACGTCGTGCTCGAGCATGGCCACACCGGCGCGGTCCGCCTTGGTCAGGACGACGGAGACGTCCGCACCGCAGTCGCGAGCTATGACCGCGGAGCGCACGATCCTCTCCACGGAAATTGGCTCCGGGCCGAGAGCCTGCGTCACGAGGACCACGTCTACGTTGGCGGCAAGCGTCTGGCGCTCGCCGCGGGAGCCGCCCTTCCAGCGGGCGATGTCGCTTTCGCGCGGGAGGATCCTGAGGAGGATGCCCATGTCGTGCCCCTCCGGGAGGCGCGCGCAGACCCAGTCGCCCACGGCGACGCGCGAGTTGTCGTCTCCCTTGGTGAGGGACGCCGCGAACTCGGCGCGGTACACGCCCCGGTCCGTGACGATTGCGGGAAAGCCGCGGTCAAGGCGGACGACGCAGCCGAGGTCGAGCTCTTCTCGCCCGGCCTCGCCCTCGCGGACCGCACGGTCGGCCTCCGCCGCGAAAGCGGAACGCTGCCGCTCGCTTGGCCTTAGATCCGAGAAGGACGGGAGGTCGGAGAGGGACGAGAGCGCCGGCAGGGCGGTGTCCACCCCACCGGCGCGAACCCGGCGCTTACCAGACTTGTGAGCGCGCTTTGCCATGCGTTAGGCCTTGTTCTTCTCGACCGCGCGCATGATGGCCTTGTAGACCTCGACGATCGGGATGATCAGGAAGGCGAGGAGCATGGCGACGCCGTACTCGTACGCGCTGATCTCCGCGAAGTCGAAGGCCTTGGCGAGCGGCGTCTCGATGACGACGAACGTCAGGAACAGCGCCGCGGCGAACGAGGCCCACAGCCACTTGTTCTGCGTGGGGAGCTTGAAGACGGACTCGCGGCGGCTGCGCATGTTGAACGAGTGGAACATCTCGACCATGGAGAGCGTCAGGAACGCCATGGTCATGCCGTCGAGGCCCTTGTCGGTACCGGAGAGGACGGCCGAGAGGGGCACGCCCTCGACATGCAGGCCGATGAAGTAGGAGATGAGCGTCAGCGCGCCGATGAAGATGCCCTGGATGATGCAGTCGAGGCCCATGCCGTTGGCGAAGATGCCGTCGGTCGAGCTCCTGGGCTTGCGCCTCATGAGGCCGGGCTCGGCATCCTCCATGGCCATGGCGAGCGCGGGGAAGCAGTCCGTGACGAGGTTCAGCCAGAGCAGGTGCGTGGGCTCGAGGATGGTGAAGCCGACGAGCGACGCCACGAAGACGGAGATGACCTCGGCGAGGTTGGAGGAGAGCAGGAAGGCGATTGACTTCCTGATGTTCTCGTAGATGCGGCGACCCTCCTCGCACGCGCTGATGATCGTGGCGAAGTTGTCGTCCGCGAGCACCATGTCGGCCACGTTCTTGGTGACGTCCGTGCCCGTGATGCCCATGCCGATGCCGATGTCGGCGCGCTTGATGGAGGGCGCGTCGTTCACGCCGTCGCCGGTCATGGCGACGACCTTGTCCTTCTTCTTCCAGGTGTCGACGATGCGGGTCTTGTGCTCGGGCTGGACGCGGGCGTAGACGCTGTACTTCTCAACGTCGTTGAGGAAGTCCTCGTCCGAGATCTTGTCGAGCTCGGCGCCGGTGATCGCCTGGCTCCTGTCCTGCGCGATGCCGAGCTCCTTGGCGATGGCGACGGCGGTGTCGATGTGGTCGCCCGTGATCATGACGACGCGGATGCCGGCGTTGTGGGCCTCGGCCACGGCGTCCTTCACCTCGGGACGGACCGGGTCGATCATGCCGCAGAGGCCGAGGAAGCACATGTCGTGCTCGAGCGCCTCGGCGGAGTAGTCGGCGGGAGCGGTCTTGCCGTAGTTGACGCGGGCGGCCGCCATGACGCGGAGGGCGTCGTCGGCCATGGCCTTGTTGGCCTCCATGATGCGCTTGCGACGCTCGCCCGTGAGGGGCACGTCGCCATCGGCGGTGCGGACCGTGGTGCAGCGCGCCAGGACGACGTCGGGGCCGCCCTTGGTGTGCTGGATGTAGTTGCCGTCCGGGGAGACGTTAACGACGGACATCATCTTGCGGCCGGAGTCGAAGGGGGCCTCGCCGGCGCGGGGGTTAGCGGCGTCCAGATCGCCCGTGGTGAAGCCGAGCTTCGCGGCGTCCGCCACGAGCGCTGCCTCGGTCGGCTCGCCCACGGCTTCCTGCTTCTCGTCGTCCCACTTTGCGTCGGAGCAGAGCGCCATGCAGCGCATGAGCCTGTCCTGGTCCTCGGTGTAGTGGCACACGACCGTCATCTTGTTCTGCGTGAGGGTGCCCGTCTTGTCCGAGCAGATGATCTGGGTGCAGCCCAACGTCTCGACGGCGGAGAGCTTGCGGATGATTGCGTGGTGCTCGCTCATCTTGGTGACGCCGAAGGAGAGCACGATGGTGACGACGGCCGCGAGGCCCTCGGGGATGGCCGCGACGGCAAGCGAGACCGCGACCATGAACGTGTTGAGCACGAGAGGCATGTTGCTGAAGAAGCCCGTGCCGTGCTTGATCCACGTCACCACGAACACGAGCGCGCAGATGACGATGCAGCCGATGGAGAGGATCTTGGAGAGCTCGTCCAGCTTCTTCTGGAGCGGCGTCTCCTCGTCAGTCGCCTGGGAGAGGGCGTCCGCGATCTTGCCCATCTCGGTCTTCATGCCCGTGGCGACCACGACGGCGCGGCCGCGGCCGTAGACCACGGTGGAGCCCATGTAGCACATGTTCTTGCGGTCGCCCAGCGCCACGTCGTCGCTGTCGGGCGAGAGCGTCAGCACGCTCGCGACCTTGTTGGCGGGGACGGACTCGCCCGTGAGGGCGGCCTCCTCGATCTTCATGGACGCGCTCTCGAGGATGCGGCAGTCCGCAGGCACGGCGTCGCCGGCCTCGAGCACCACGACGTCGCCCACGACGAGCTCGGACGACGGGACGGTGACCAGCTGGCCGTCGCGGATGACCTTGGACTGGGCCGCTGACATCTCCTGCAGGGCCGCGAGCGCCTCCTCGGCCTTGGACTCCTGCACGACGCCGAGCACGGCGTTCACCACGACGACGAAGCAGATGATGATGACGTCCGCGAAGTCTGCGTCGCCCTGCGCGAGGCCGGTGAGCGCGGAGATGACGGCGGCCACGATCAGCATGATGATCATGGGGTCGGCCATCTGCGCGAAGAAGCGCTTCCAGACTGGGGTCTTCTCGGCCTCCTTGAGCTTGTTCAGCCCGTCACGCTCGAGTCGGGCGGCCGCCTCGGCGGAGCTGATGCCCGCCGTCTCGTCCGACTTGACCTCCGCCAGCACGTGGGCGGAGTCTTCCAGATACTCCTTCAATCTTCCCTCCTGGGTACGGGGGCACGCCCGGGGCGCGCCCGAGCACGCGATAGATTGATGCCCGATCATAATTCCCCAGGAGGGGCAAGGGCTCACCAAGGCTGCCGTATCGCATGCGCCAACAATGAACGAAGTGATTCTACCCGCACGGGGGCAAAACGCACAACCACGCCCCCGCCTGCAAAGGAAATCCAAAAGCCCGCGGCAGCGACGTCGCCGGCAACAGGGGCGGACGAGAAGAACGCGGCGTCGTTGTTGCAGCCGAGGCGGCGGTTCTTCTCGCCCGCGTGCTGTGGCGGCGCAAACGTACACGCTTCACCGTACAGGTTTGGCGGCGAGACTCGCCGCGCCCCGAGAGTTGACCGCCGTGGGGTAGACAAATGCGCACAAAGGCCAATGGGCTGCACCAACACGGCGCCAAAGGTTTACATCCTCGCTATAATTTGTGTCAGCGATTGCACGTGATGGGCGTAACGCCCGGACAAGGCGGCCAGTCACCGCCACGACGAAAGGATCAGGCATGAAGGTTCTTTTCTATGGCACGCGTGGATATGACAAGAAGTCCTTCTCGAAGGAGCTTCCCAACTATCCCGAGGTCCAGGTTGACTTCACCGAGGTGAACCTCACCCCCATGACCGCCGCACTCGCCAAGGGATACGATGCCGTGTGCGCCTTCGTGAACGCGGACATCTCGGCCATGACCCTTGAGATTCTGCGCGGCATGGGCGTCGGCCTCGTCCTGATGCGCTGCGCCGGCTTCGACGCCGTCAACGTCGACTTCGCGAAGTCCATCGGCATGAAGGTCACCCGCGTCCCGGCCTACTCCCCCGAGGCAATCGCCGAGCACGCAATCGCGCTCGCGCTCTGCGCCAACCGCCACATCCACAAGGCATACATCCGCGTCCGCGAGAACGACTTCTCGCTTGACGGCCTGGTCGGCCACACCCTGCACGGCAAGACCGCCGGCATCATCGGCACCGGCCGCATCGGCGCCGCGCTCGCCCGCATCTGCAAGGGCTTTGGCATGACCGTCCTCGGCTCCGACCTCTATCCCAACCAGAAGCTCGTCGACGAGGGCATCATCGACAAGTACGTCGACTACGACGGCATCTACGAGAACGCCGACCTCATCAGCCTGCACGCCTTCCTCAACGAGGACAGCTACCACCTGGTGAACGACGACACCATCGCCAAGATGAAGGACGGCGTCATCCTGGTCAACACCGCGCGCGGCGGCCTGGTCGACATCGAGGCGCTCATCCGCGGCATCCGCTCCGGCAAGATCGGCGCCGCAGGCCTTGACGTCTACGAGGGCGAGAACGCGAACGTCTACCAGAACCGCGAGGACCAGATCCTGGGCCACTCCATCACGGCGAGGCTCTGCTCCTTCCCCAACGTCGTCCTTACCTCTCACCAGGCGTTCTTCACCTACGAGGCCCTGCAGCAGATCGCTCAGGTCACCCTCGACAACGCGGAGCGCTACGCCAAGGGCGAGGAGTTCAGCGACCGCAGCGTCGTCTGCTAGTTGTCCGGCAGGGCTGACTTGACCACTAATTGGGGTCATTACCAAAACCTTGCACGTTGTCAACACAAGCCATAGTCAGCGGCTTACAATAGTACGCGAGCGGCTGAAAGCGTTTACGGGCGGGCCGCTTGCGACCCGCCCTTCCATATGTTTAGAAAGGAAACGTATGTCTACCAAGAGAACCAAGATCGTCTGCACGATGGGCCCCTCCACCGAGAGTGACGACGTGCTTCGCGAGCTCATCAAGAACGGCATGAACGTCGCACGCTTCAACTTCAGCCACGGCTCTCACGCCTATCACCGCCAGAACATGGAGCGCGTCCGCAAGATTTCCGAGGAGCTCGGCATTCCCGTCGCCATTATGCTCGACACCAAGGGCCCCGAGGTCCGTACCGGCCTACTCGAGGGCGGCCAGAAGGTCACCGTCAACACCGGTGACGAGATCGTCGTGACCGCCCAGCCCACCACCGAGGACTGGCACGGCAACGCGCACCACATCTCCCTCGACTACCTCAACCTCCCCAAGGAGGTCGAGAAGGGCTCGATCATCCTGATCGACGACGGCCTCGTGGGCCTCGAGGTCGACCACGTCGAGGGCAACGACATGCACTGCACCGTGACCAACGGCGGCGAGATCGGCGAGAAGAAGGGCGCCAACGTCCCGAACGTCGAGATTGGCCTCCCCTCCGTCACCGAGCAGGACATCGCGGACATCATGTTTGGCTGCGAGCTCGGCATCGACGCCATCTCCGCTTCCTTCATCCGCAACGCCGCCGCCGTTGACGAGATCCGCAAGCTCTGCGCCGACAACGGCCTGCGCAACGTCTACATCTTCCCGAAGATCGAGAGCGCCCTGGGCGTCAAGAACTTCGACGAGATCCTGGCTGCCTCCGACGGCTGCATGGTCGCCCGTGGTGACCTCGGCGTCGAGATCCCTGCCCAGGACGTCCCCCACGTCCAGAAGATGATCATCAAGAAGTGCGCCCAGAGCTACAAGCCGGTCATCACGGCCACGCAGATGCTCGACTCCATGATCCGCAACCCGCGCCCGACCCGCGCCGAGGTCAACGACGTCGCCAACGCCATCTACGACGGCACCGACTGCGTCATGCTCTCTGGTGAGACCGCTGCCGGCAAGTACCCCGTCGAGGCCGTCAAGATGATGGCTTCCATCTGCAAGGAGACCGAGAAGTACCTGCCCGAGCGTCGCGAGTACCACGACCGTGGCGGCATGCGCAACGTCAACTCCGCCATCGGCCTGGCTGCCGCCGAGGTCGCCGACCGCGTCAACGCCAAGTGCATCGTCTGCCCGACGCACAGCGGCCGCACTTCCCGCCTGATCTCCAACTTCCGTCCCCGCATCCCCATCATCGCGATGTCGCCCTCTAACCACGCCATCCGCAAGACCTGCTTCCAGTGGGGCGTCGACGCGTACAAGACGACCGAGCAGGGCTCGCTGTCCGCGACCTGCTACAACGCGCTGACCGTCGCCAAGGAGCACGGCATTGTCGACACCGGCGACCTCGTCGTCGTGACCGCCGGCGACCCGCAGACCTCGCCGTCTCAGGGTGACTACATCACGTCCACCAACATGGCCATGGTGTCGCAGATCCAGTAGCCCAGTAGCTCATACCGGCCACGGGCATCATCAGGAAGCCGTCCCGAGTGATCGGGGCGGCTTCTTCTTTCCCGCTCGTTTTCGCAGGGGTGACGCGGATGCTCAAGCCATGCCCGACGCGAAGTGGGGACGCACCCGAAGGCACGTCCCCACGTTCTTCTCGCAGATATCTTTACCGTAAGCTGCCGGCCACGCTGTCAGGCAGGCTGCAGGCGGCGCTCGCTACCTCTCGCAGAGCCAGAAGTGGGCCGAGAAGGGCGCGACCCCGCTGCCGCCACCAAAGTCGTGATCCGAGCCGTCAATCACGTCGGTCGCCCTGCCGCAGCCCGCGTCGAAGTGGAAGACGTAGGGCTCGTCAGCCATGTTGACGGCCACGAAGAGCCGCTCGTGCTCGCTCTGGCGCTGGAACAGCAGCTGCTTGGGCTGCACGGCCACCTGCGCGTAGTCGCCCCAGGCAAGCGCCTCGGCGCCGGGATGGCCCGGCTTGCGGCACGCGGCGAGCGCGGCGATCCAGTCCGTCAGGTCGTTCCACTCCGGGGCGCCCAGCGCGGGACGCAGCTCGTGGTCGCCGGGGAGCTGCTCGCCCTCGATCCCCCACTCGCTCCCGTAGTAGACGTTGGGGACGCCGGCCATGCCAAAGAGCAGGCCGTACAGGGGCTTGAGCTGGCGCCTGTCGTCCAGCTTGGTCGCGATGCGCGGCACATCGTGGTTGTCGAGGAAGTTCAGCAGATGCCTGCCGGTGTAGAGGTCCCAGGGGTGCGAGCCGCTCTGGCGCTCCAGCGAGTAGGCGATCTCGTGCATGTTGGCGGAGTTGGCAGAGCTCCACAGGCCCTTGTAGGCCTCGTAGTTGGTGACGGAGTCGCAGAGGTCGTCACCCATCCACTGGTTGTAGTCGCCAAACATGGTCTCGCCCACGAGGACGAACTTCCCGTCCCTCTCGCCCAGGCGCTCCGTGCGCTTGGCCGTGAGCTCGTTGGCGATGCGGCGCAGGTAGCCCAAAAAGCCGCGGTCCAGGCAGTACGCCACGTCCAGGCGCAGGCCGTCGATGTCGAACTCCTGCTCCCAGTCGCGGATGACCTTGGCGATGTAGTCGTTCAGCTCGAAGTTGCCGTGGTTGAGCTTGACCAGGAACGGCACGCCCTCCCAGCAGTCGTAGCCAAAGCCGTCGTCGTACTGGTTGTTGGCGCCCCAGTCGATGTTGAACCACCCCGCGTACGGGCTGGCCTGGCGGTTCTTGAGCACGTCCTGGAACGCCCAGAAGCCGCGGCCCACATGGTTGAAGACGCCGTCGAGAAGGACCTTGACGCCGGCCTCGTGGCATGCGTCCACCACGTGGCGCAGGTCCTCGTTGGTGCCCAGACGACGGTCGACCGTCGTGTAGTCCACGGTGTCATAGCCGTGCGACTCGCTCTGGAAGACGGGGTTGAGCAGCAGGCACGTGGCGCCGAGCTTGACCATGTGGTCGATCCAGCCGTCGTCCACGAGCCTCGGCAGCCGGTGCACCGGCTCGCTCGTGCCGTCGTTCTGGTACGGCGCCCCCAGAAGTCCCAGCGGATAGACCTGATATACGACAGATTCCTCGTACCAGCTCATAAGGCCTCCCTATGACGTTTTCGCGCGGGACTCACGCCCGCGGCGCGGGCCTCACGCGCGGTGCGTCTCGTTGCTGATGACGCACCTGTTGGCGGGCAGCCAGACGCTGCCCCACTCGAAGGGGACGCCGTTGTCGAGGCGCACCAGCTGGTCGAGCTCGAGCACGGGCGCGTGCTCGTCGCACTCCAGGTAGCCCCCGCGCACCTTGCCGGCCGTGCGGGCGGTGTAGACCATCTCGGAGCGGCCGATCTCGTGCCCGCTCGTGCGCTCCACCGCCGCGAACAGCGCCTCGTGCTCGAAGTCGCACTTCTCGAGCCCCGGGCACACGCCCAGGTTGAGGTGGCTCTCTATGAACATGACGGCGCGATGGCTCACGTAGCGCACGCGGCAGAGGTACAGGTACTTCTCGCCCTCCTCGATCTGCAGGTTGTTCGCGCACAGCGGGCCGGCCTTGCGCTCCTCGCACCTGACGACCCTCGTGATGTAGTTTATACCCTGTGCGCTCATGGACTCGCCAAACGAGAGCAGCCTGTTGCTGCTGGGGCGTGCCATCACGGGCTGCACCACAAAGGTGCCGCGGCCGCGCTGCTGCACGAGGAGCCCCTCGTCCACCAGCTGCCTGATGCCCTTCTGCACGGTGCCACGCGAGAGGTGGAGCATGTCCATCAGCTCGTGCTCGGACGGGATGGGCTCGTCCACGCCCCAGTCCTTGGAGTAGATCTTCTCGCGCACGTAGTCTGACACCTGGACGTAGAGCAGCTCTCCGTCGGACTTGTCGAACCTGGGCATTAGGCCATCCTTTCGTGCCGCACCCAAGCTCCCCGGCCCGTGCCGCACCTTCCGCTATTGTTCCAGTGGTTTGCGACGCTAGGCGTTGCCGTCGCTTCCAAAGTCTCCGCACCAAAGGGCGCCGTGCCGTGCGTACGCCTTCAGGTTCCGCTCCATAAGATAGCAGACGCGCTCGAACGTGGACGAGAAGAACTCCGCGCTCAGCATGCAGTAGTCCGGCGTGCCCGTGACGTGCTCGCGGCGGTTGTCGCGCACGACGTCGTTCGCGACCGCCACGGTCGCGCGGGCGTCCGGCTCCGCGATGGCGTACTGCGGAAACGCCGCCGCCTGCGCCAGCAGCGCGTCGTCCGCGTGCAGCTGCGTGGAGATGTCCAGCGTCCTGCCAAACAGCGCGAAGTCCGCCTGCTTGCGCTTGCGCGTCTCCTCCCCCGGGGCGATGCCGCGCTCCGCGATGTAGCGGTTGTTGTGCGCGTTGTACACGTTGTCCGCAAGGAGGTGCATCCACGCGCCCAGCACCACGTCGGACACCCGCCCGGCGGCGTCGGCCGAGGGGCGCGCGTACCTCTCCCAGAACTCCCAGTACGCGGGCTGCGGCACGTAGGCCGGGTCCGCAAAGTGGGTCGTCCGGTACGGGATCTTCTTGGTGATGGGGCTCACGAGGTAGCCCACGTAGATGTCCGGTACCAGGTTCCCAAAGAGGAACGCGTTGGGGTCCCGGACGCCCAGCGCCTCGGCACCGTCGCGCGCAAGCAGGCGCTCCACATGGGCGATATGTATGTTCCAACTTGGCATAAGGACCATTCTAACAAGACGTCATGCGGCGGGCGAGAAGCGCGACCGTTCCGCGTCAAAACGGCATCCCGGGAACGACGCCCCGCCCTCCGCACACGAGGGCACCCCGCGGGGCCTGCGTCCCGTGGGGTGCCGGAGTTACGCGATCTAGCTGCGGACCTCGCCGCCCGTCGACTTCATGACCTTGGTCAGGAGCTTGTTGTGGGCCTTCTCGACCTCCTCGGAGGTGAGGGTGTGGTCGGCCGCACGGTACGTGAGCGAGAAGGCCAGGGACTTCTTGCCCTCGCCCACGCGCTTGGCGTCGCGGTACACGTCGAAGAGGCGCACGTCCGCGAGCAGCTTGCCGCCGGCGCTCTGGATGCGCTGGATCACCTGCTCCGCGGTCATGGACTCGTCCACCACGAGCGCGAGGTCGATGGAGACGCCGGGCAGCGTCGGCACCTCCTCGTACGGGAGCTCGCGCTTGGCGAGGCGCAGGAGCGCCTGGACGGAGAGCTCGAAGGCCACGACGGGGACGTCGAGGTCGAAGTTTTTGAGGCTCTCGGGGTGGATGTTGCCCACCCAGCCCAGGAGCTCACCCTGAGCCAGGACCTCGGCCGCGCGGCCCGGCTGCAGCCAGCCGTAGCGCTCGGGGTCGGCCGCCTTGAAACGCACCTTGGTGATGCGCAGCGCATCGAGCAGGTTCTCGACCACGCCCTTTGCGTCGAAGAAGTCGAGCTTGGGGTACTTGCGGTTCCACTGGTCGTCATCCCAGGAGCCGCACATGACGCCGGCGACGTAGCTGGGCTCGTCCGGCTGGCTCTTGTGCTCGTGCCCGAAGAAGACGCGGCCGATCTCGTACAGGTGGACGTTCTGCACGCCGTGGTCGAGGTTGTAGGCCACGGAGCGCAGGAGTCCCGGAATCATGTCACGGCGCATCTGGGACTGGTCGGCCACGAGAGGGCGCATGATTTGCACGGGGATGCCGCGACCCTCCTCGCTCATGCCGAGACGCTCGAGGTCCCTGGGGTCCGCGAAGTTGTACGTGGAGGTCTCGCAGAGGCCGCTCGCGCGCAGCACCTGACCGATCTTGCGGATGCGCTGCTGCTCGACGGTGAGGCCACCGGCGTGGTTCCTTGCCGCGGGGAGCGTGGGCTCGACGTCGCCCTCGCCCCAGAGCCTGAGGACCTCCTCCACGAGGTCGATCTCGCGCGTGAGGTCGGGACGGTTCGTGGGTGCGACGACGTGCATGGGGGCGTGCTCGTCCGCGCCGCGCTCGACCGTGCAGCCGAGGCGCTCGAGGCGCTCCGCCATGAACTCGGTCGTGATGGGGGCACCGCAGAGCGCGCGGACGCGGTCGGGGCGCAGGTCCATCTGGGGTGCGGGCACGGGCGCCGGGTAGACGTCGACCATGCCCTCGCACACCGTGGCGCCGCAGCACTGCTCGAAGAGGGCTGCTGCCACGTCGCTCACCGTGGCGCACGCGGCGCCGTCGACCTGGCGCTCGTAGCGGATGGAGGCCTCGCTCATGAGGTCGAGGTTGCGGCTCGTGCGGCTGACGTGGCCGCTGTCGAACACGGCGCTCTCGAGAAGGACGTCCACCGTGTTCTCGTCGATCTCGGAGTTGAGGCCGCCCATGACGCCGGCGAGCGCCACGGGGGTCGCGCCGTCGTCCGTGATGACCGCCATGTCGGTCGTGAGCGTGCGCTCCTGGCCGTCGAGGGTCGTGAGCTTCTCGCCGTCGTGCGCGGCGCGCACCACGATGTGGCGCTTGCCGTCGCGCTCGCCCAGCTTGCCGAGGTCGAAGGCGTGCAGGGGCTGGCCCGTGAGGAACATGACGTAGTTGGTGACGTCGACGACGTTGTTGATGGGACGGGCGCCGCAGGCGATCACGCGGCGGGCGAGCCACTCGGGGCTCGGGCCGATCTTGACGCCGCGCACGACGCGGGCCGTGTAGCGGCCGCAGAGGCTCGGGTCGTCGATCGTGACGTCCACCAGGTCGGCCGAGCGGCCGGCGGAGGCGTCCTCGTGCTGGATCTTGGGGAGCTCGATGTGGGTGTCCTCGTCGAGCATGGCCGATACCTCGACCGCCATGCCGCACATGGAAAGGCAGTCGGGGCGGTTGGGCGTAATCTCGCAGTCGATCACGGTGTCCGTGAGGCCCTTCCACTCGAGGAAGTCGACGCCCACCGGCGCGTCCTTGGGCAGAATCATGATGCCGGAGTGGTCGTTGTCGAGCCCGAGCTCGCGGCTCGAGCAGTTCATGCCATAGGAGTCGACACCGCGCAGGCGACCCTTCTTGATCTTGACGTCGCCGGGCAGCGTCGCGCCCACGAGCGCCGTGACGGTCTTGTCGCCCACCTCGAAGTTCTGGGCGCCGCAGACCACCTGCAGCGGACAGGGCTCGCCCTTCTCGTCCACGTTGTACTTGCCCACGTCCATCTTGCAGACGTACATGTGGTCGGAGTCCGGGTGCGGGACCTTCTCCAGCACCTGGGAGGTCACGACGTTGGTGATGTCCGCGCCGACGCGCTCCACGGCCTCGACCTCGGTGCCGGTTCGGATGAACTCGTGCACGAGGTCCTGGGGGTCCTCCGGCACGTCGACCATGGACTTGAGCCACTCATAAGAGACACGCATGCTTGTTGCCTTTCCACACAGGGGACCTGGCGTCCCCGCTCGTAGTCTTTTGCGCCCCGGCGGGCGCGCCCGCTAGAACTGCCTGAGGAAGCGCATGTCGCCGGTCATGAGCATGCGCAGGTCGGGCAGGTCGTAGCGCAGTGCCGCGACGCGCTCGACGCCGATGCCGAAGGCGAAGCCGGAGTACTTCTCGGGGTCGATGCCGCAGTAGCGGAAGACGTTGGGGTCGACCATTCCGCAGCCCAGGATCTCGAGCCAGCCCGTGTTCTTGCAGAAGCGACAGCCCTTGCCGCCGCAGACGCCGCAGCTCACGTCGACCTCGCAGCTCGGCTCCGTGAACGGGAAGAAGTGCGGGCGGTAGCGCGTGGCGCGGTCCTTGCCAAAGATCTCGCGCGTGAAGTAGTCGAGCGTGCCCTTGAGGTCGCCAAACGTGATGCCCTCGTCCACGACGAGGCCCTCGACCTGCGTGAACTGGGGCAGGTGGTTGGCGTCGGCCGTGTCGGGGCGGAAGACGGTACCCGGGCAGATCATGTAGATGGGCGGCTTCTTCTGCTCCATCGTGTGGACCTGCACGCCGGAGGTCTGGGTGCGCAGGAGGACGTCCGACTCGCCCAGGACGTGCTTCTCCTTGCCCTCGGGGGCGTTGTCCACCACGTAGAACGTGTCCTTGGCGGAGCGGCTGGGGTGGTCCTCAGGGGCGTTGAGCGCCGTGAAGTTGTAGTAGGTGGTCTCCACGAAGGGACCGTCCTCCACGGTGTAGCCCATGCCGCAGAAGATGTCCTCGATCTCCTCGCGGATCTGGTTGATGAGGTGCTGCGTGCCCGGCGAGAGGCGGCGTCCCGGCAGCGTGACGTCCGCGGCCTCGGCGCTGATCTTCTCGTCCAGCGCCCTCTTGGCGAGCTCCGTGCGCGCCTGCTTGATGGCCGCGTCCACGTTGGCGCGCACCGTGTTGGCGAGCTTGCCCATGGCCGGGCGCTCCTCGGGCGGGACCTTGCCCATCATGTGCATGATCGCGGTGAGCGAGCCCTTCCTGCCCAGCGCCGCGACGCGGATCTTCTCGAGCTCGTCAATGCTGTGCGCGTTCTGGAGCGCCTCCTGGACCCTGTCCTGGATGGCGTTCAGCTCTTCGGACATCGACATTCAGAAATCCCCCTTCAAAACAAAAAACCGTCCCGAGCACATGGCTCAAGGACGGAGTTATCCGCGGTACCACCTTGATTGGCGTTCACGTTGTCTCTCGCGAGCACCCACTCGTTGAGCCCCGTTCCGTGGGGCGGACGGCTTCCCTACTTGCCAAGCGGCGTTAAGGTCGCGGCTGGTGGAGTGAACTTCGCTCGTCAACCCCCGTGGGAGCCTCTCAGCCGGTGGGCTCCCTCTCTGTCCGCGGGCACGCGGCGGGCGAACCTCTCCGTCATTGCCTGTGCGTGAGGATAGCACACACGGCGCACGCGGGCGAGAAGAACGTCACGCTCCACAACTTTGGGCGCGTGCCAGGGGCAGCCCACACGCGGTCGCTAGCGCACGAACGGCCACTCCCCCGCCGCGAGGGCGTCAATCGCGTCCGCCACGGCAAAGTCGTCGCAGCTGCCGATGTGCCAGCGCGCCGCCGCGGCGGCCTCGTCCGTCGCGTTGGCCACGGCCACGGAGTTGGGGATCGCGTCGAACATGGCGAGGTCGTTGCCGGCGTCGCCAAACACCACGACCTCCTCGGGGTCGATCTGGAGCGCGCCCGCGAGCGCGAGGATGCCCGACGCCTTGTTGAGGCCCGGGCGCATCACGTTGGCAAAGCCCGGCTGCGGGTAGTCGAAGTCGAGGCCGTCAACCTCCTGGTTGAGGGCGTCGATCAGCGCGCGCGTGTCCTTCTCGCCCGCGGGGGCAAGCGTGCCGTCCGCAGCTGGCGCCGCCATGAACACGTTGGCCTTGGTGCAGCGGAACGCGGGAAGCCCCAGCGCGCCGCCGTCCGGCGCCACCCTGCAGAGGGCGCCATAGGAGGGGAAGCTCGCCTTGAGGTCCGCGACATCGCCGGACACGAGCGTGGGCGTGGCGCCGTCGAACGCGATCACGCCGGCGTGCGGGAAGCACGACGCAACCTGTACGGCGCCCGCGAGCACGTCGCCGCCAAAGCTCACCTCGCGCACCTTGGTGCCGTCCAGGAAGACCTGGTTGCCGTTGGTCGCCACGCACGTGGCAAAGCAGGACCTGTCGCCGTCGAACAGCGGCCCCAGCCAGTCGAAGCCGCGGCCCGTCGCCGGTCCCACGCGGATGCCGGCGTCCATGGCGTGGTGGTACGCCTCGCGCACGCGCGCGGGCACCACGGTCTGCCCCGCGGGCAGGATCGTGCGGTCGATGTCGGTCAGGATGAGCTGCACGGAGCGTGCCATGTCCTTCTCCCTCCGTCGCGCCGCGTCGTGCGGCATCCGGGCATCCGGTCGTGACGTATGATAGGTCAACCCAAACCACAGCACCAAGCGAGCCAGGAGGCACCATGTCCGCACAAGATGGCATTCGCATATTCGACCTGCACTGCGACACGCTGGACTGCCTGTCCATGCATGACGCGGGGCCCATCGCGGAGTACGCGTCGGGCGTGACGGAGGGGGCGGACCTCCTGCACAACGGCCTGCAGCTCTCGCTCGAGCGCATGGCTCAGGCGGGGTCCTGGTGCCAGTGCTTCGCGGTGTGGGTGCCGGACGACCTTGCGGGCACGGGGCTCGCGCCGCACGCGTTCTACAACAGGGTGTCCGCCTACTTCCGCGACCAGGTCGCGGCGCACCCCGCGGAGCTCGCCCAGGTGCGCGACGGCAGGCAGGTGCAAGACGCGCTGGCAGGAGGCCGCGTCGCGGCGATGCTCACGGTCGAGAACGCCTCCCCGCTCGAGGACGGGCTCGAAGTTCTCGACCAGATGTCTGCCGACGGCGTCAAGATGATCACGCTCACCTGGAACGGCCAGAACTGCGTGGGCTCGGGCAACACGACATCGGAGGGCCTCTCGGCCTTTGGCGTCAAGGCGGTGCGCCGCATGGAGGAGCTCCGCATCGTGGCGGACGTCTCGCACCTCAACGACGCCGGCTTCAGGGACCTGCTCGCGCACTCGAGCCGCCCCTTCGTGGCGAGCCACTCCAACAGCCGTGCCGTGTGCGGCCACCCTCGCAACCTCACGGACTACGAGTTCCAGGCCATCGCGGAGCGCGGCGGCCTCGTGGGCATCAACTACTACCGCGCCTTCGTGTCCGACCGCTTCGACGGCGGCGCGCTGCCCGGCCCAGGGCGTCCCGAGCTCACCTTCGACGAGCTGAGCTACCACATCGACCACTTCCTGGAGCTTGGGGGCGAGAAGGTCATCGCCCTCGGCAGCGACTTCGACGGGTCCGCGACCCCGTCCTGGCTGGGCGGCGCGTCAGACCTCCCCGCATTCCGCGCGCAGGTCGCAGGCCGCTTTGGCGAGGACGTCGCGGAGCGGATGTTCTTCCAGAACGCTGCGGAGTTCTTCTCGCGCAACGAGGAGTCCTAACCGCATCCGGCCGCGCCACCGCCGGGGCGGCCGCGCCACCATCGCAAACGCAGGGAGGGGCCCGACCAGTGCGGTCGGGCCCCTCCCCCCATGTCTGGCTTGCGTCGTTGCGCTACTCGAAGCAGCCGTTCACGACCTTGGCGATCTTCTCCGGGTCGTCGGATGCCAGCAGGTCGCTCCTGAACGACTCCTTGGTGAGCATGATGGCCACGTCGGACAGGAGCTGCAGGTGCGTGGCGCCGCCCTCGCTCGCCGGCGTGCAGATGGCAATGGCGACCTTGATGGGCTTCTTGTCCATGGACTCCCACTCGATGTCGCCGGCGAACTTCGCCACGAGGACCGTGTCCTGCTTAATGGCGTCGCTCTTGGCGTGCGGAATGGCGAAGCCGTCCGACATGCCCGTGGTGCCCTCGGACTCGCGGGCCTTGAAGGCGTCCAGCACGGCCTTCTCGTCGTCGGCATAGCCTAGCTCGACCATCTTCTTGGAGAAGAACTCGAGTGCCTCGTCTACGGTCTTTGCGGGGTTAGCGACAAATACGTGGGACGCCTTTACGAAATCTGCCATTACAGTCTCCTTTGGCAACAACGGGTACCAAACGCTTAACTTGATTCAATTGTATCCGTGAGCGGGCATGAAGGAACACAAATATTCCAATTGCAGGCCTGGTTACGGTTTAATGGTCATTTAACATTCCCAGCGGCGCGGGCGCGGGGCTCACTCCGCCTTGTCCGCGGCCCCCTGCTTTGCCTGCTTGCCGGCCTCCTCCAGCGCCGCGTACGCCACGCCGTACATGCCGGCCTCGTTGCCAAGGCTGCATGGCAGGATGCGCGCGCTCGCGCTGGTGGAGAGGCAGTACGACCTGAACGAGGCCGCGAGCTTCTCGGCAAACAGGTCGAAGCCGCCCGCCACGCCGCCGCCGATGAGGTACGCGGCCGGGTCGATCACGCAGCTGATCTGCGCGAGCGCGTAGCCCAGCGTGTCGCACATCTGCCCGATGGCGCGCTCCGCGCAGGGGTCGCCGTCGCGGCACGCGTCGAACACGGTGATGGTGTCCGTCGCGTGCTCGGGCTTGGGGTGCTCGCCGCCGTCGGCCTTGCACGCCTGCTGGTACAGCCAGACGATGCCCGTGGCGGACGCGTACTGCTCCAGGCAGCCCCTGCGGCCGCAGCCGCACACGCGCGTCTCGCCCTTGTTGACGGTGATGTGGCCGATCTCGCCGCCCGCGCCAAACGCGCCGGACACGAGCCTGCCGCCGCACACCACGCCGCCGCCGACGCCCGTGCCCAGCGTGACCATCACGAAGCTCGACAGGTCGCGCGCGGAGCCCTGCCACAGCTCGCCGAGCGCTGCCGCGTTCGCGTCGTTCACGAAGGCGAGCGTCGCGTTGGCAAACTCGTGCTTGATGGCGAGCTTCAGGCCGTCCGGGTCGAGCCTGATATTGGGGAGCATGCCCACGCGACCCTGGTCGTCCACCGGTCCCGGGATGTCCAGGCCCACGGCCGTCACGTCGTCGGGCAGGTAGCCGCCGCCCACGACGAGCGCGTTGAGGCCCGAGCACACCTCGGCGAAGGCCTTCTCGTCGTCGATGGCCCCCGTCGGAATCTTCTTCACGTCCACGAGCTTCCCCTCGGGCGTGAACAGGCCCGCCTTGATGCTCGTACCACCAACGTCGATTCCCAGGACGCAACTCATATGGGCACTCCTTCCCGAGGCGGGCGCACGCCCGCCGGACGCGATCTTCTCCTCCCCAAAGTATCGCGCAACGGACGGCCGCGCTCGCCCAGAATCGCACGCCGTCGACAGGCGAGCCCCAACGCCCGTCGCGCGCCCGCGACCCACGTGGGCGTCCCGTCGAAATGCAACCACTCGCGGCTCACGGGCAGCGGGAATACCGCTAGACTTGTGCATCAGTAGCACCCAAGCCACGGTCGGCGCCCACCCATGCGGCGCAGGCCGCGCAGCCAAGGAGAAGAACATGGCATCAGATGATTCCAAGCGCAAGCCCGACGCAAGAAGGTCCGCGGGCACGGGCGCAGTTCCCTCGTTCCTGAGCTTCTTCGCGCATAAAGACGAGTACGAGGACCCGGCGCCCGTCGTCGACGGCGAGCCGGTGGACGACGGCGACATCAAGATAGAGCGCGGCCCCAACCTGGACGCGCAGCAGGCGGAGGGTTCCCAGGCAGGCAGCGGCGAGGCAAAGGCCCCCGCACAGCCGGTCGGCGCGGCCGACGCCGTGGAGCGGATGTATCAGCAGGAGGTCGCGAGCGCCGGCTCCGCCCCCGCCGCGGACGGCCCCGCCCCCGACAGGCAGAAGGCGGCCCCCGCGCCCCAGCCCTCCGACGGCCGCGAGGCTATCGGCAAGCCAAAGCGCCCGGCACCGGCTGCCATAAGCAACCCCAAGGAGGACATCGCCGCCCTCGACGACCTCGAGCGCCACCTGTACGCGCACCGCTACGCGCGCATCGGCATCTCGTGCTACGGTCCCTCGATCGACCCGGCCAAGGCCGTGTCCGACCGCGGCGAGGCCCAGGCCATCCTGGAGCAGGAGGACAAGGAGCTGCTCTGCAACCCCGAGACGGGCGCCCTCCTGGACCGCCTGAAGGCCATGCCGGACCTCCTGGACGACACGCGCAAGGCGCAGGTCAAGGTCCTCTCGCGCGACCGCGAGCAGATGGTCGGCATCCCGGACGACCTGCAGATGGAGCACACGCGGCTCCTCGCGCAGGCCAGCAGCGTCTGGCACCGCGCCAAGGCCGAAAACGACTTCGCGTCGTTCGAGCCGTACCTCGACCGCCTGGTCGCCTCCGCCAAGGAGATCGCCCGCCACCAGAACCCCAAGGCCGACCCGTACGACGTCTGGCTCGACCGTTTTGAGCACGGCTGCGACCGCAGGTTCTACGACGAGCTCTTTGGCCAGGTCAAGGGCATCGTCGTGCCGCTCTACGCGGAAATCAGGCGCATCGGCTGGCAGCCGGACCGCTCCGTGATCGAGGGCCGCTTCGACGAGAGGCGCCAGTGGGCGCTCGCGAGCGACCTCGTGGACCTGGAGGGGCTCGACCGCGACGCGCTCTTCGTCACGTCCACGGAGCACCCGTTCTCGGACGCGCTCACGACCAACTACGCCATCATCGCGGCGCACGTGTACGAGAACGACGTCGTCTCCAACGTGTTCACGATGCTGCACGAGGGCGGCCACACGCTCTACGAGTGCGGCGTCAACCCCGCGTACAACTACACGTCCCTCAAGGGCGGCACCTCCGCCGGCATGCACGAGGCGCAGTCCCGCTTCTTCGAGAACTACGTGGGGCGCAGCCGCGCCTTTGCGGGCCCGCTGCTCAAGGCCATGGCCAGCCACTTCCGCGGGCAGCTCGGCCGCGTCACGCCCAACCAGCTCTACCTGGCCGTCAACCGCGCCGAGGGAGGGCTCATCCGCACGGAGGCCGACGAGCTCACCTACCCGCTGCACGTCCTCGTGCGCTACGAGATCGAGCAGATGCTCTTCTCGGGCCAGATAACCGCCAAGGACGTCCCGACCGTCTGGGGCGAGAAGTACCAGGAGTACCTGGGCGTGACCGTCCCGGACGACACGCACGGGTGCCTGCAGGACTCCCACTGGTCCGACGGCCTGTTTGGCTACTTCCCCACCTACGCGCTCGGCAGCGCCATCGGCGCGCAGCTGCGCCACCAGATGATATCCGAGGGGATGGACTGGGAGGGCCTGCTCTCGCAGGGCAACCTCGCACCCGTCCGCGAGTGGCTGCGCACCCGCATCTGGCAGTACGGCCGCGCCAAGGACTCCTCGGAGCTCATCCAAGACGCCTGCGGCAAGCCGTTCGACGCGTCGTACTACACGGACTACCTGCTGCAGAAGTTCTCCGCGATCTACGGCATCAGGCTCCCCGAGGCCGAGCCCGAGGACGGTGCGCAGCAGTGAGGGCGTGCCTCCAGCGCGTGAGCGGCGCCTCCGTCACGGTCGACGGGAACCTCGTGGGAAGCTGCGGCAAGGGCTTCCTCGTCCTTCTCGGCGTGGGACCCCATGACACGGAGCGCGAGGCAGAGCTCCTGTGGGAGAAGATCTTCCACCTCAGGGTGTTCGACGACGCGGAGGGCAAGATGAACCTCTCGCTCGAGCAGGTGGACGGCGAGGTGCTCGTCGTGAGCCAGTTCACGCTCTACGCGGACTGCCGCCGCGGCAGGCGCCCCTCCTTCACGGACGCCGCCCCGCCCGAGCTGGGCAAGCGGCTCTACGAGCGCTTACTCAGGATCGCCGCCGCCGACTGCCGCCACGTGGGCCACGGCACGTTTGGCGCGGACATGCAGGTCAGCCTCACAAACGACGGCCCCATAACCATTTGGCTCGACACCGACGAGCTCACAAGACCCAGGAGGTAGCGCATGAGCAAGTTCGTAAAGGAGTTCAGGGAGTTCATCAGCCGCGGCAACGTGATGGACATGGCCGTCGGCGTCATCATCGGCGGCGCCTTCACGGGCATCGTCACGTCGCTCACGGACAACATCATCAACCCGCTCATCACGTTCCTCACGGGCGGCGGGACGGAGATCTCGGGCCTCGTGGTCCCCGGCACCAAGATCGACTTTGGCGCCTTCATCAGCTCCGTCATCAACTTCCTCATCGTGGCGTTCATCGTGTTCTGCCTCATCAAGAGCGTGAACCGCTTCAGCGAGGCCACAGCCAAGCTCACGCACGCCAAGAAGGAGGAAGAGAAGGCCGCGGCCCCCGTGTGCCCGCACTGCCTGGAGGAGGTCAAGGCCGGCGCCACGCGCTGCCCGCACTGCGGCGGCGAGATCCCCGGCGGCGCCAAGGCGCGCTCCTAGGCCACGGCGGGGCCGCACGCGCAGCCCGCTACGTCCTGACGGTCACCTGGCCGCCATCGAGGTACGTCCCATAGAGCTCGTCCGCAACCTCGCGGGCGAGCTCGAATTCGTTAGAGCGGAAGAGCGCGAACACCACGAGGTCGAACCTAGGCGAGAGGGACGCGAGCTCCTTGATCGCGACCTCGAGCCCCTCCTCGAGCGGGTACCCGTAGACGCCGCAGGAAATGGCCGGAAACGCGATGGACCTGTCGCCCAGCCCCAGCGCGAGCTCGCCGGAGCGCCGGTAGCACGACTCCAGCTCGCGCCTGCACTGCCCGGCGCGCGACGCGCTGTACACGGGCCCCACGGTGTGGATCACGTGGCGCGCCCACGTGATGTCGTACGCGCCCGTGGCCTTGGCCTCGCCGGTGGCGCAGCCGCCCAGCGTGCGGCACTCCTCCAGCAGGCGCGGGCCAGCGGCGCGGTGGATGGCGCCGTCGACCCCTCCGCCGCCCAGCAGCGTGTGGTTTGCGGCGTTCACGATGGCGTCGACCCGTTGGTCCACCACCGAGCCATGTACCAGCCTAAGCGTCGAAACCACCGTCCTTCTCGCCCGCCTCGCGCTCGCGGCGCATCTCCCACTCGCGACGCTTTTCCGGCGTGGCGTCCGTGGGCCGCAGGAACTGCTTGCAGATGTTGTCCGTGCGCAGGTACTCCTTGCCCCACGGGTCCGTGAGCGGCACCAGGTCGCGCGGCCGCTTTGCGAAGAACATGTCGGGCTTGGTGTACACGTGCGGGTCGGCCAGCGTGTAGCCGCGGCTGCACGCGCCCTGCCACTTGTCCAGCCCCTTGTTGTACGAGAACGAACTGAAGATGCAGTCCGAGCAGTGCAGGCCTATCGACATCTTGATTCCCTCCTGCCGGCGCCGGGACGATCCCGCGACACCGCCTACGGTAGCCCTTGGGGCCCCGCGATTCCAGTCCCCCGCCCGCGCGCGGCGGCACGCGGCAGCAACGCGCCAGCGAGCCGCGCCGCAAAGCAACTATGCTAGTTTCTACCCACGCACGGCGCAGTTAAGGAGAAGAACATGACGCCTCGACCCCAGGACGCCCTCGTGGCATGGCTCGCAGCCATGGCCGAGCGCCTCGCCGGCGACCGGAAGGTCGTCGCGTCGGCGCGCACGATGTTCGGCCGCGCCCGCGTGGTGGACATGCATGACTCGGACGGCGTGCCCGTGCGCGTGCTGGAGGTGTCCGGCACGTGGCAGAGCGCGACCTACCTGGACGAGGGCTGGGCGGAGCTCGTCTTTCCCTACCACCGGCTCTTTGCGGACGCCATCACGGAGCTGGGCATTGCCTCCCCACGCGCGCTCATGCTGGGCGGGGGCGGCTACGCCTTCCCCAAGTACCTCGTGGCGCACGACGATGCCGTCACGGTCGACGTGGTCGAGGTGGACCCGGCCGTGTCCGAGCTGGCGCGGCGCTACTTCCTGCTCGACCGGCTGGGCGAGGACGCCTCGCGCCTGCGCACCTACAACGAGGACGCACGGGCGTTTTTGGAATCAGGCCGGGGCCGCGCCGCCTACGACGTGATCGCGAACGACTGCTTTGGCGCCCGGGTGCCCGCGTCAGGCCTCGCCACGGTGGAGGCCACGCGCGCCATCGCGGCGCGGCTCGCGCCCGGCGGCGTCTACCTATCGAACGTGGTGTCCGCGCTCGAGGGCAGGCGCTCGCAGCCGCTGCGCGACGTGTGCGCCACGCTCGCCACAACGTTCGCGCACGTGTGCGTGATCCCCTGCTCGCCGGACGACCCGGACCTGGAGGACAACAACGTCGTGGTCGCCACCAACGCGGACGCGCTCGCCATCCCCACGTGGGAGCCCTCGGGCAGGCCGCTCGGCCGCGTGCTCAGGGACGGCGCGCGCTAGGGCCCGCCGCGGCAGTGGGCGCGCGTCCTTCTCCCCCGGCGCGTCCGCACGGCGATGGCTCGCGACACTTCGCGTACGCGGCGCCGTCCGCGCCTTACACCGCCCGTATACTTCATGACCGATGCGAGGTCGAGCCGTGAGGAGGGGCACATGTCCGGTCCTGGGGTCGGGAGGTACGACGTCTCGTTCGAGTCCTCGGACGGGAGCACGACGGTCAGGGGGTACGCGTGGTGGAAGCGCGACCCGCGCGACCAATCGGACGAGCGCCCCACGGCCGTGGTGCTGCTGGTGCACGGCATGGCCGAGCACATCGAGCGCTACGATGCCTTTGCCCGCTGGCTCGCATCACACGGCTACCTGGTGTGCGGCCACAACCAGATCGGCCACGGCAGCAGCGCCCCGCGCGAGCGCTGGGGGTGCCTGCCCGCCCACGGCGGCGCAACGTACCTGGTGGAGGACGTGGAGCGCCTGCGGCGGCTCGCCATGTCCTGGTGCGCGGAGGGGACGCCGTGCTTTGCCTTTGGCCACTCCATGGGGAGCTTCGTGGTGCGCAGCTACGCCTCGCACCACGGCGACGCCATAGACGGTGCCGTCATCTGCGGCACGGGCTACGTGGACCCGCGCATGTCGCGGTTTGGCAACGCCCTGGCGCGCCTGATCGCCCGCGTGCGCGGGGACGACGCCAAGAGCAGACTCCTGCACGCCATGGCCGATGGCTCCTACGCCAAGAAGGTGCCCGCGCGCCGCACGGACTTTGACTGGCTCTCGCACAACCAGACAAACGTGGACGCCTACATCGCGGACGACGCCTGCGGCTTCATGTTCTCCGCGGGCGGCTACGCCGCGCTGATGGAGCTCACGGCCGAGGTCTGCACGCCCGAGTGCGCGCGGCGCGTCCCGCCCGCGCTGCCGCTGCTCTACATATCCGGCGCCGAGGACCCGGTGGGTGACATGGGCCGCGGCGTCACCGCGTCGGCCGAGCTCGCGCGCAAGGCCGGCTCCACCGACGTGACCGTGAGGCTGTTCCAGGGGATGCGCCACGAGATCCTGAACGAGGACGACGCCCCCGAGGTGTACCAGCTGGTCCTGGCCTGGCTCGACCAGAGGTCCGGGGCCACGCGCAAGAGGGAGGACGTCGCATGAGCGAGAAGTACGTGATCGCCTTGGACCAGGGCACGACCTCTTCCAGGTCGGTCCTCGTGGACCACGCCGGGCGCATGGTCGACTGCGTCCAGCGCAGCTACCCGCAGATATTCCCCAAGCCCGGCTGGGTCGAGCACAACCCGCAGGAGATCCTGTACTCGCAGCTCGGCAGCCTGACGGAGCTCGTGACCCGCCACGCGCTCACGGCGGACAACGTTGCCGCCATCGGGATCGACAACCAGCGCGAGACCACGATCGTGTGGGACCCCAGCACCGGCGAGCCCATCCACAACGCCATCGTGTGGCAGTGCCGCCGCACCGCCCCCATCATCGAGGAGCTGTGCGGCACGCCCGAGGTGCGCCAGATGGTGCAACGCAAGACGGGCCTCCTTCCGGACGCGTACTTCTCGGCCAGCAAGATCAAGTGGCTGCTCGACAACGTGAAGGGCGCCCGCGAGCGCGCCGAGGCCGGCGAGCTCGTGTTTGGCACGGTGGACACGTGGCTCGTGTGGGTGCTCACGGGCGGCCTCGTGCACGCCACGGACCCCACCAACGCGAGTCGCACCATGCTGTACAACATCCACGAGGGCTGCTGGGACCAGGAGCTCCTCGACCTGTTTGGCATCCCGGCGTCCATGATGCCCGAGGTCAGGCCCTCCGCCTCGCTCTTTGGGGAGACGAGCTACCCCGGCGTCCCGGCGGGCATCCCCATCTGCGGCGTCGCGGGCGACCAGCAGTCCGCCCTGTTTGGCCAGTGCTGCTTCGAGCCCGGCCAGGCCAAGAACACGTACGGCACGGGCTGCTTCCTGCTCATGAACACCGGCACGGAGGCCAAGGCATCCTCCCACAACCTCGTGACGACCATCGCGGCGACGCCCCCGGGCCAGAAGACCCACTACGCGCTGGAGGGCAGCGTCTTTGTGGCAGGGGCCCTCATCCAGTGGCTGCGCGACGAGATGCACCTCATCCGCACGGCCGAGGAGACGGAGTTCCTCGCCAAGAGCGTGCCGGACACCGGCGGCGTGTACATCGTGCCGGCGTTCACGGGCCTGGGCGCCCCCTACTGGAACCCCGACGCCCGCGGCCTCATCTGCGGCATCACGCGCGGCACCACGCCCGCCCACATCGCGCGCGCGGCGCTCGAGGCGCTGGCGTTCCAGACGTACGACCTGGCCCGCGCCATGGAGGCCGACGCCGGCGTGCGCCTGTCCGAGCTCAACGTGGACGGCGGCGCCTCGCGCAACGGCTTCCTCACGCAGTTCCAGGCGGACATCCTCGGCGCCAGCATCCGCCGCCCCAAGAACATCGAGACCACGTCCCTGGGCGCCGCGTACCTCGCGGGCCTGGCAAGCGGCTTCTGGAACTCGACCGATGAACTTCTCGCCCTGAGGTCCTCCGACGACGTGTTTACGCCTACCATGGATGAAAGCGAGGTGAATGGACTTCTGGCCGGCTGGAAGGATGCCGTGAGGAGAGCGATGTAGATGGACCTCATTTTCGCCAACGCGATCAGGCGCTACGTGCGTGACTCGCACGCAGAGGAGCTCGAGCTGCTCAGGACGCTCGCGCGGATTCCCGCGCCGTCGCACCACGAGGAGCGGCGCGCGAGCTTCATCGCGGGATGGCTCCACGCCCACGGCGCGCGCTACGTTCGCATAGACGACGAGAAGAACGTGATCTGCCTGCTCGCGAACCCGCGTGCGGAGCGCAAGGCGAGCGGCGACGCGCAGACCCTGGCCGAGCACGTGAAGAACCGCACACTCACGATGTACGCCGCCCACATGGACGTCGTCTTTGCGGACGAGGACGAACTGCCGCTGCGCGAGGACGACGAGCGCATGTACGCGCCCGGCGTGGGCGATGACACCGCGAACCTCGTCAACCTGCTGATGGCGACAAAGTTCCTGCTGCAGAACCCCCTGGCCCGCGAGCGCGCCACGCGCAAGGGTAACATCCTCATCGTGGCGAACACCTGCGAGGAGGGCCTGGGCAACCTGGACGGCACGCGCGACCTGTTTGGCGAGGTGGGCGAGTGGGTCGACAGGTACTTCTCCTTTGACCTGTACCTGCCGCAGTGCATATCCGTCTGCGTCGCGTCCGAGCGCTACCAGATCGACGTGGAGTGCACGGGCGGCCACTCGTACCACGACTACGGCAACGCGAACGCCATCGAGGAGGTCTGCTCGATCATCGAGGACCTCTATCGCATCAACCCGCCCATCGACGTGATGGACGGCGCCCACACCACCATGAACGTGGGCAAGATCGAGGGCGGCACCACCATCAACTCCATCCCCTCCCACGCGATGGCGAAGTTCGAGTTCCGCTCCTCCTCCACAGAGAACATCGAGGTCATGCGCTCCTTCTTTAACGCCGTGATCGAGCGGCACCGCCGAGAGCTCGCGCTGCGCGACGAGGCGGGCAAGGTCACCGTCACGACGCTGGGCGTGCGCCCGAGCGCGCAGGGCGTGGACGCGGAGGCCCTCAAGCGGATGACGGAGCGCAGCGCGCGCATCGTGAAGCGCGTCACGGGCCAGGAGCCGGACCTGAAGCCGGCATCGACCGACGCGAACATCCCGCTCTCGCTCGGCGTGCCCGCCAACACCATCGGCACCGTGCGCGGCGCCAAGCTGCACACGCGCGGCGAGTGGATCGAGAAGAAGAGCCTGCGCCAGGGCCTCGAGGTGGTCCTGCGGCTCATGCTGGACGACTGACGCGACGCGGGACTGCCCGCATTTCGCCACCTTCGCATAATCGCAATCATGAATTAAAATGGGCACATTGATTCGTGACGATTTGGGGTGATCCCGTGACCGAAGGCAACGACCCGGACAGCTCCGCCAGCCCGCTTGGCACAGGCGTTCCCCCACGGGACGGCTCGACGCCCGACAGTGCGGCCCCCAAGCACGCCGCCCCGGCGGCACCGGCAGCACCAGCGGTGTCCGAGGCGCCCTCCCCCGCCCCCGCACACATGGCCACGTCCGACTCGCCCGAGACGACGGCCCCCATCGACATCACCAAGGGCACGGAGGAACCAGCGGCAACTCCGCCCGTGGAGGCAGCGGATGCAACCACCACGGAAGCGGCCACGACCCCCGACGCACCGGCAGCGTCCGACAACGCCTACGTGCCGAAGCCACACGCGGCGTACGCCTCGCACGAGCGCGAGAGCGTGTCCGACTGGGCCAAGAGGCACCGCGGGGCCATACGCATCGTCCTTCTCGTCTTCGCCATAGCCCTGTTTGGGTCGTCGCTCATACTCACGAGGTGCTTTGGGCTCTTTGCCGGGCAGGAGGTGCCCGACGTCGTGGGCTACTCCGAGGAGAGCGCGAAGGCGCTCCTGAAGAAGCGCGGCCTCAAGGTGGAGGTGCGCGAGGAGGACACGCAGAACGTGGACGACGACGGCAGGGTGCTGGCGACAGACCCTGCCGACGGCGAGACGACCTCACACAACGGGACCGTCACGATCGTGGTGGGCGTCGTGACGCAGAAGACGCAGGAGGTTCCCAACCTCGTGGGGAAGACGAAGGCGGACGCCGCCAACGCCATCCTCGCGACGAACTTCTTTGTGCAGGACGACGTGGTGTACGCATACTCCAGCAGCGTGCCCGCGGGCACGGTCATCAGCCAGGCACCGTTTGCGGGAAGCAAGAGGACGCGCGGGTCGTCCATCGACCTCGTGGTGTCCGCGGGACCGAGCCCGAGCGGCGACAACGGTGGCCCCGCGGACGAGGACGGCAAGAGCACCGTCACCATCCCGGACGTGGAGGGCATGAGCTACGAGGATGCCACAGCGCTGCTCAAGGGCATGGGCCTCAAGAGCAAGCGCGGTCGCGACACGGTGGACGAGAAGCTCACCCCCGGGACCGTGGCCGTGGTCGCGCCCTCGGTGGGCACCTCGGCCGACATCGGCTCGACCGTCACCCTGAGCGTGGCCGCCAAGAAGTAGGACCGTCCTTCTCCCCCTGAGGGAACCTCTGGTTCCCCCGTACAAGGCGCCCGTACGGCCGTGTGGGTTCCGCGTGCTCCCCAAAACGCCAGCGCATGTGGCATGATGGGAGGTGACATACTGTCTTCAGCCTTCGTTCATAATCTTCCCGGAACGTCGCCAGGAGTGCCATGTTGCCTAAGTTCTGTCCCAAATGCGGTGCCCCCCTCAAGCCAGGCCAGGAGTTCTGCATGGTCTGCGGTACCAACCTGCGGGAGTGGGAGGAATCCGACGATGCCGAGTTCCGTCCCGAGGACCTTGCGGAGGAGATCTCCGAGGAGGACCCGACGCTCGTGAGCAAGAGTCCCGTGGCCACCGGCCACGTGGAGGAGACGGTGGAGGAACCCGACCCCGACGACCCCCTGAACGAGGACGCCGAACCCGAGCCCGTTGAGCCGACCGACGCCGAGGCACCCTTCGAGCCCGTTGAGCCGACCGACGCAGCCCCCGCCGAGCACAGGGAGACGGTCGCGGAGCGCCTGAGGGAGGAGCACGAGCGGGACGTTGCCGAGGAGGAGGCCCGGCTGCCGCGCCATGACGAGCGGCCCACCTTTGACGTGATCGACTCCTCGCACGCACCGATGCAGGCGCCCGTGGGCACCAACCCCACGGAGTCCAGGTTCCAGCGCAGCGACAGCTTCTGGACCTCCGACCGCAGGGTGATCGTGGGCATCCTGGCCGCGACCATCATCATCACGCTCGTGTCCGCGCTCGTGACCACACACGGCTACAACTTCAGCGACCCGCAGGCCAAGAACGTGACCTCGCGCAAGAGCGAGTCCACGACGGGCTCGGACGACTCCTCGTCGAGCTCGAGCTCCAAGGCAAGCACGAAGTCCAGCTCCAAGTCGAGCACGAAGAGCTCCAAGTCCTCGTCCAAGAAGAGCAGCAAGTCCACCAAGAAGAAGACCACCGAGACCCTCACCGCGGAGGAGAAGGCCCAGAAGCAGGCGATTTCCGCGTACTCGGACAAGCTCAAGAGCTACCGCTCGCAGGTGGACACCGCGATTTCCGACTACAAGACGCTGTACGTGGCCACCCGCGACCAGCGCGAGGCCAAGCGCGCGTCGCTCAAGGAGCTCATCCAGCAGATGCAGGCGGACGAGAGCGCGAACAGCGCCCTTGCCTACCAGGAGAACGCGACGTTCTACAAGGCGTGGGTCGCGACGGACACCTGCTACAAGGACCTTGTGACCGTGGCCCAGCAGGTCGACCGCTACTGGGGCATCGACCTGGGCTATAACTACCCCAGCTACTACCCGCAGGTGCTGCTCGACCCCATCACGCAGAGCACGGCCGAAGGCGGCGACATCTACAACACGCTGGCGGACTACGACACCAACTACGACCAGATCTCGTTCAAGAAGGACTCGAGCACGAGCGCCAGCACGGACACCGGCACCAGCTCGACCACAAGCTCTGACACGGGCACGGACACCGGCACCGACACGAGCTCGAACCAGTAGGCAAACCGCGCCAACAACCTAAACCTAGCCCGCGGCTACCCGCTCGAGGGCATCTCGCCACAGACGCTCCCGCTCCCCCTCCGGAACGGGAGCGTATCCATCCCCCGCGAGGTCCTCGGCAAGGGCCGGCTGGGCGAGAAGGACGTCCTTCCTCGCTCGCGGCAGGCGGTGTATGCGCGCCTCAAGCACGCTCGCGGCCGAGCGGCCGCGGCAGGACCAGAGCCCCACGAGCCCCGTCACGCGGTGAGTGCGCGTGTAGCGGGCGCCCCGACCGGTGCGGCCCAGGTGCTCCGCCATACGACGAGCCACGTCGGTCGTGATGCCGGTGTAGATGCTGCCGTCCTCGCAGGAGGCCATGTAGACGTAGTACGGTCGCTCCTCTGGCGTCTGCCGGACGTTGGCAGCGTCAGTCGTGCAAGGGCGCGCGTCCTTCTCGCCCATACGGGCTATGCCCCGTCCCCGCCCGTGGCGTGCGGGCCGTCCGGACACCACTCGACGGGCAGGCCCAGGCCGGCAAGCGCCGTCACGAGGTCGCGCAGGCCCTCGCAGGCACCGGCATCCGCATCCGCGCACGCGGCCGGCGCCGTGCCGTAGGCCGCCTGGCCCATGCCAGCGCCAACGAGCTCGAGCGACCAGCCCCAGCCGTCCAGGCACGGCGCGCCGCCGTCCTCCCAGGCGTCGAGCCCGAGGGGAAGGAGCACCTCCGTCAGGTTCGCAGCGGCGTCAGCATCGAGTGTCGCGACCCTTTGCGTGCGTGCAAGGCCCTGGGCAAACCAGAGCTCAAACGCATCGTCCTCGTTCCTGCCAACATACAGCTCGAAACCGTCGCGCGCGAGCAGGCCGCGGGTCACGCGCAGGTGCAGGAGCGCCAGGCGCCCCACCAGCTCCCGCCTATCCGCGTCCGTCGCCGGGTCGAGCTCCTCCAGGGCCGTCTGCGGCACCATGAGGGAGTACTCCTCCGCCATGGGGTCAAGCAGCCCCACCTCGCACACGCCGTTCTGCACCTCGAACACGCTGCCGTAGCCGCCCGTGGCGGCCACGTGCACCAGGGAGTCCCTCTGCATGTCCGCCCCTACAGCATCCGGTCGAGCTCGTCCACCAAGGTGGAGAAGGTCGCCAGCGCCGCGTCGACGGCCGAACCGTCCGCCATGTCAACGCCGGCGCCGCGCAGCAGCTCGATGGGCGTCTTCGAGCAGCCACCCGCAAGGAAGCCCAGGTAGTCGCGGACGGCCGGCTCGCCCTCGCGCAGCATGCGGTCGGAAAGCGCGGCGGCCGCGGCAAAGCTCGTCGCGTACACGTACACGTAGTAGTCATAGTAGAAGTGCGGGATGCGCGCCCACTCGTGCGCGATCTCGTCGTCGGAGGCGATGGCGTCGCCGTAGTACAGGTCGTTCAGCGCGCGGTAGCGCTCGCACAGGGCGTCCGCGCTCACGCCCTCGCCCGCGTCGCAGGCGGCGTTGGCGTCGCGCTCGAACTCCGCGAACATGGTCTGGCGGTACAGCGTGGTCCTGAACATCTCGCAGAAGCGGTTCACCAGGTAGGCGCGCTCCGCGTCGTCCTGCGCGTGGTCGAGCAGGTAGTGGATGAGCAGGCACTCGTTGGTGGTGGAGGCAACCTCCGCCACGAACATGGGGTACTCCGCGTAACGGGGCGGCTGCGCCTCGTTGGAGAGCCATGTCTGCATGGAGTGGCCCATCTCGTGCACGAGCGTGAACACGTCCTCGAGCGTGCCCTGGAAGTTGAGCAGGATGAGCGGGCGCATGCCGTGGCCGTCCGCGGAGTACGCGCCGCTCATCTTGCCGGGCGTCTCGTACACGTCGATCCAGCGCTCGGAAAGCGCGCGACGCACCACGCTCAGGTACTTCTCGCCCAGCGGGGCGAGCGCGCGCAGCATGAGGTCGCACGCCTCCTCAAACGTGAAGTGGCGCTCCGGCACCTTCACGATGGGCACGTACACGTCCCAGTAGCGCATCTGGTCGAGCCCCAGCACGCGGCCGCGCAGGGCCATGTAGCGGTGGAGCGGCTCCAGGTTGCGGTGCACGGAGTCGATCAGGTTGCCGTAGACCTCGACGGGGACCTCCGTGGGCGTGAGCGACGCCTCGAGCGAGCTCGCGTAGTGCCTCGCGTGCGAGAAGAACGCGAGGTGCCTCATCTGGGAGGCCAGCAGGGACGCGCAGGTGTTGCGGACCGACCGGTAGGCGCCGTAGACGCTGTGGTAGGCGGACTCGCGCAGCACGCGGTCCGGCAAGGTCTCCAGCGGGACAAAGCTGCCGTGCGTGACGGCATGCCCTTCTCCCCCGGCGTCGGTCGCGTCGGCAAACGTGAGGTCGGCGTCGTTCAGCATCGTGAACGCGAGGCCCGGCTGCTCCATGAGCACGCCGGCCTGGGCCAGGAGTGCCTCCTGCTCGGGCGCCAGCGTGTGCGGGGCGAGCGCGCGGACGCGGTCGATGGCCAGGCGGTAGAGGTCGAGCCCCGGCACGTCGCGGTACCAGCCCTCGAGCGTCGCGCCGTCAATCGCCTGGACGCCCGGCTCAAACCACGAGCCCGCGGCGGACACCTGCGCCATGAGGGTCGTCACGCGCGCGTTCAGGTCCTGGTAGCGGCTCTTGCGCGTGTCCTCGTCCGCGCGGCGGCCGGCGTAGTTCCCCAGGCGCTGCAGGCTGAGCGTGGCGTCATCGTCAAAGCGCAGGTACGCAAGAAGCCCCTCGCCGGAGCCAAGGGCTCGGTCCCTCCAGCCGGCGTACTCGTCCACCAGGGACCTGGCCTTGTCGAGCGCGGTCGCGAATGCCTCGTCGCTCTCGAAGAGGTCGCTCAGGTCCCAGCGGTAGCGCTCGGGCACCTCCTCCCTGCTCTTGTACGAGGGTGTCTCCGTGCCCGAGGCCTGCTCCGCCATGTGTCCCCTTTTCCGCCGCGCTAGTCGTCCAGGCGCGACTTGATGTCCTTCACCTCGTCCTCGATCTGCTTGATGAGGTCGAGCTTGTCATCGAGGCGCTCCTGCATCTCCTCGACGTGGTCGGTCGCGTACGCGTTGGCGATGCGCTCCCTCAGGTGCTCGGTCTGCTGCTTGAGGTTGGCGATGCGCTTCTCGCGGCGCTCGATCGCGTCCTCCGTGCGCTGGCGCCACTCCTCGTGACGCTCCTCGCCGTAGGCGCGCTTCTTGTCCCAGAAGCCCTCCTTGGCCTTGTTGAAGTCCTCCCACAGGCGGTCGTTGAGCTCCTTGCCGGCGTATCCTATCTTACGCCACCTGCGGTCGAGGTCCTTGGCGCGCTCCGTCGCCTCGCGCGAGAAGTCCGAGCCCTCGCACAGCTCGCGGGCCTCGTCCACGAGGGCCTGCTTGGCCTGCGCGGCCTCCTTCTGGTCCGCCTCCACCTTGTTGTAGTGGGCGTGCTGCGCGTCGAAGAACGGCTGGCGCGCGTCCGTGAACTCCTTCCACAGGCGGTCGTTGTCCGCGCGCTCCGCCACGCCGGCGGCCTTCCACTCGTCCATGAGCTCCTTCATGCGCGCGGATGCCGCACGCCACTCGGCGCCCTTCCAGTCCTCGCTCGTCTTGGCGGCCTCGCGGGCCCTCTCCACAAGGGCCTCCTTCTTGGCCTTGGCCTCGGCGCGCGCGGCGTCGAGCTGCTTGAAGTGCTCCTCGCGGGCGTCGTAGAAACTCCTCCTGGCCTTGTTGAAGCGCTGCCAGAGCTCCTCGTCCACCTCGTGGCCCGCGGTGCCGGCGGCCTTCCACTCGTCCATGAGCTCGCGGAAGCGGTCGCCCGTCGCCTTCCAGCGGTCGGACTTGCTCAGGCGCTCCGCCTCTGCGGCGAGCGCCTCCTTCTTCTTGCCGGCCTCCTCGCGGGCGGCGTCGCGCGCGGTGTAGAACGCCTCGCGTGCCGCGTCAAAGCGCCTCTGCAGCTCGTCCTCGCGCGGGTCGTGCCAGCGCCTCAGCGAGCGCCACTCGTCCGCCAGCCTGCGAAAGTCAGACGGCCCGCGGCGCCAGTCCTTCTCGCCCGCGACCGACTCGGCCTCGGAGCAGAGCGCCTCGCGCTTCTTGAGCTCCTGCTCGAGCGCGGTCTGTCCCTCGCCCTGGGCCTGCGCCTCGTCCTGGACGTCGGTCGCCGTCACGGGCAGGTCCGCGGCCTGGGACGTATCCTCGGTTGGATTGTTGTCGAGCGTCATGTGTGTCTCCTCGCAGCAGACAGAACTGGTTTCCGGACATGCCGGGACGGGGCAAACCCCAACGTCAGCCGCCATGTCCACATTCATGAAAGACTATCACATGAACGCCACAATTAAGCCGCGACTGTCGCCAACGGGCGGCTATGCGGTACGTCTGCGACGACCGTCGCGCGCGTGCCGTCGCGAGGCGCGCGCCCCTCGCATTGCTATCATCTTGGTGACGGATGCGAGCGAGGGAGGCACGATGGAGGAGAAGGACAACGCCTGCGGGGATGGCTGCGCCGTCCGCTGCCCCCATCTCCTGGACGACACGTCGTGCATGGACGGCATCAGGATCTTCTCGGGCCTTCCCGAGGACGCCAAGCGCAGCCTCATGGCCGGCGCCATCCGCTCGACCCATCCCGCGGGGAGCATCATCGCGCACGAGGGCGACCCCATCGAGTCGATCCTCATCGTGCGCCACGGGCGCATCAAGACGTTCCACGTCGACGCGGACGGCGAGGAGTACCTGCTCGACATCCTGCACGACGGCCAGGCCATCTGGCACGGCATGTTCATGCAGGAGGACGACGTCTACCACTACTCCGTGGGCTGCCTCAGCCGCGTCGACCTGTGCCGCATCCGCCGCAGCGACTTCCTGGCGCTCATCAAGCGCAACCCCCAGGTGGCGCTCGGCCTCATGCAGACGCTCGGTTCCGAGCTGGTCCAGGCGGAGGAGAAGATCAAGCTCCTGGGCATCCGCGACCCCCGGCGCAGGCTCGCGCGCTTCCTGCTCTACCGCGACGACCGCTGCCTGGGCGCGGAGATCAACCTCAAGCTCAACGACATCGCCAACTCGGTGGGCTTGCGTCCCGAGACCGTGAGCCGGAGCCTCGGCGCCTTCGAGCGCGAGGGTCTGGTGCAGCGCGAGGGCCGCGGGCGCATAAAGGTGCTCGACCGCGCGGCACTGCGGCGCATGGCGGAGTAGCGACCCAACGGGCCAGGTCCTTCTCGCCTGTGTATCATGCCGCTTGCCGGCGGATTCCGACCGTTCGCCCCGTCGCGTAACGGTCAATTTTTCGTTACTTGATTGCAATCAAGGAAAGCCTTTCGTAAAGAACGTACCTTTGCCTCACGCGCCGCGAGCGGGCAGGCACCAGCCGCCAGCTGCCGCGCACGTCCCCGTATCGCGAGGTCAAGAGGAGGCAGCTCCGTGCTTGGAAGGGTCCACTCTCTGGAATCGTTTGGGTCGGCCGATGGCCCCGGCGTCCGCTTCCTGGTGTTCCTGCAGGGATGCGCCATGCGCTGCCGCTACTGCCACAACGTGGACACGTGGACCATGGACGGCGGCACGATGATGTCCGCCGACGAGATTCTGGACAAGGCCGAGCGCTACCGCGGCTACTGGGGCGAGGACGGCGGCATCACGGTCAGCGGGGGCGAGGCGCTCCTGCAGATGGACTTCGTGGAGGAGCTCTTCTCCAAGGCAAAGCAGCGCGGCATCAACACCTGCCTCGACACGGCGCTGCAGCCCTTCTCGCCCAAGGCGGAGTACGTGGAGAAGTTCGACAGGCTCATGCAGTCGTGCGACCTCGTGCTCGCGGACCTCAAGCACATCGACCCCGAGGGTCACCGCGAGCTCACGGGCCACGGCAACCAGAACATCCTCGCCGCGCTCGAGCACCTCGACGCGATCGGCGAGCCGGTGTGGATCCGCCACGTGCTGGTGCCCGGCATCACGGACGACGACGCGCTGCTCGAGCGTACGGCGGAGTTCCTCTCGCGCCTGCACAACGTGGAGCGCATCGAGGTGCTCCCCTACCACACGCTCGGCGCCTACAAGTGGGGCGAGCTCGGCATGAGGTACACGCTCGAGGGCGTGGAGCCACCCAGCGCGGAGCGCGTGAGGAACGCGGAGCGGATCCTGCGACGCGAGGGCTAGCGCCGCGACGTTCACCTTGGTACCACCTGCAGAGACTGCAGACCAGATAGGAAGCAACATGCGAGGGCGGCGCTGCCGCCGGAAAGCGAGGAGAAATGCAGGACGTTAAGGAGTGGGAGGGCTTCAAGGGAGGTCACTGGACGTCTGACGTGAACGTGCGCGACTTCATCCAGCAGAACTACACCCCCTACGACGGCGACGAGTCGTTCCTGGCAGGCCCGACCGAGGCCACGGACAAGCTGTGGGGCAAGGTGCAGGAGCTACAGGCCCAGGAGCGCGCCAACGGCGGCGTGCTCGACTGCGAGACCGAGGTCGTGAGCGGCCTCACCGCGTACGGCCCCGGCTACATCGACCCCGAGCTCAAGGACCTGGAGAAGGTCGTCGGCCTGCAGACCGACAAGCCCCTCAAGCGCGCGTTCATGCCCTATGGCGGCATCAAGATGGCGCAGCAGGCGGCGGAGAGCTACGGCTACAAGATCAACCCCAAGTACGACCAGATCTTCAACGAGTACCACAAGACGCACAACCAGGCCGTGTTTGACGCCTACACGCCCGAGATGCGCGCCGCCCGCCACAGCCACGTGATCACCGGCCTGCCCGACACCTACGGCCGCGGCCGCATCGTGGGCGACTACCGCCGCGTGGCGCTCTACGGCATCGACTACCTGATCCAGAAGAAGCAGGAGGACCTGCTCAACTGCGGCGACGGCACCATGACCGACGACGTCATCCGCCTGCGCGAGGAGATTGCGGAGCAGATCCGCGCCCTCAAGGGCATGAAGCAGATGGCCGCCACCTACGGATACGACATCAGCAGGCCCGCCACCGACGCACACGAGGCGTTCCAGTGGCTCTACTTTGGCTACCTGGCCGCCATCAAGACCCAGAACGGCGCCGCCATGTCCGTCGGCCGCATCTCCACGTTCCTCGACATCTACGTGGAACGTGACCTCAAGGCCGGCAAGATCACCGAGTCCGAGGCACAGGAGCTCGTGGACCACATGGTCCTCAAGTTCCGCATGGTCAAGTTCGCGCGCATCCCCAGCTACAACGAGCTCTTCTCCGGTGACCCCGTCTGGGCGACGCTCGAGGTCGCGGGCCTCGGCCAGGACGGCCGCGCCATGGTGACCAAGAACGACTTCCGCTTCCTGCACACGCTCGAGAACATGGGTCCGGCGCCCGAGCCCAACCTGACGGTGCTGTACTCCAAGCGCCTGCCCAAGGCCTTCCGTCTGTACGCCGCCAAGATCTCCGTGGACACCTCGTCCATCCAGTACGAGAACGACGACGTCATGCGTCCCGTCTGGGGTGACGACTACAGCATCTGCTGCTGCGTCAGCGCGACCCAGACCGGCAAGGAGATGCAGTTCTTCGGCGCCCGCGCCAACCTCGCCAAGTGCCTGAACTACGCCATCAACGGCGGCAAGGACACCAAGTTCGACGACAAGCAGGGCAACCACATGCAGGTCGGCCCCGAGCTCGCCCCGATCACGAGCGAGTACCTCGACTACGACGAGGTCATGCACAAGTTCGACATCATGATGGACTGGCTGGCCGGCCTCTACGTCAACATCCTCAACCTCATCCAGTACATGCACGACAAGTACTACTACGAGGCCGCGGAGATGGCCCTCATCGACACCGACGTCCGCCGCACCTTCGCAACGGGCATCGCGGGCTTCAGCCACGTGGTCGACTCGCTTTCCGCCATCAAGTACGCCCGCGTCCGCACCGTGCGCGACGAGAGCGGCTGCGTCGTGGACTACAAGGTCGAGGGCGACTTCCCCCGCTACGGCAACGACGACGACCGCGCGGACGACATCGCCGTGTGGCTGCTCAAGACCTTCATGACCAAGGTCCGCAAGCACCACACCTACCGCAACTCCGAGCCCACCACGTCCATCCTCACCATCACGTCCAACGTCGTGTACGGCAAGGCCACGGGCGCGCTGCCCGACGGGCGCCCGGCATACACGCCCTTCTCGCCCGGCGCGAACCCCTCCTACGGGGCTGAGAAGAACGGCCTCCTCGCGAGCCTCAACTCCGTGGCGAAGCTGCCCTACGAGTACGCGCTCGACGGCATCTCCAACACGCAGACCATCAACCCCGGCGCCCTCGGCAACGACGAGGACCAGCGCAAGGCCAACCTGGTCAACGTGCTTGACGGGTACTTCTCGCGCGGGGCGCACCACCTCAACGTCAACGTCTTTGGCGTGGAGAAGCTCAAGGACGCCATGGAGCACCCCGAGAAGCCCGAGTACGCCAACTTCACGATCCGCGTCTCTGGCTACGCGGTCAAGTTCATCGACCTGACCCGCGAGCAGCAGCTCGACGTCATCGCGCGCACCTGCCACGATCACATGTAAGCAGTGCGGCGCAGCCAGGCGCATGCCTGGACATGCTCTAGCGACCGGGACCCCTTCCGCTCACGCAGCGGGAGGGGTCCCTTCGTATTGCGGACTCTATCTAGTGTACGCGGGCGAGAAGGACGGCCGCCTCGCCCGCCGGCGCGCCGTGGGCTCAGCTGTTCTCGAGCGCCACCGTAGAGCCCTCCGGCCCCAGGCGCAGGTGCAGGCGGTTGGCGTCCGCCCTGCGCACGAGCACCGCGACCTCGAACGGGACCATCTGCGCGTCGAACGTGGTGCGGACCACGCGCATGGCCGGCGCGCCGCGGCGCTGGCCCAGGGCCTTGGCCTCGGCCGAGTCGAGCACGATAGCGTCCACGTAGGCGTCCTCGTAGGCGGGAAGGAGCCCCGAGTCCTCCGCGATGCTGGAGTAAAGCGAGCGCGAGAGCCGCTCCCGCGTGAGCCCGGGGCAGAAGCGCACGGGCACGCAGGCCTTGTTGGTCTCCATGGGCACGCCGTCCGCCAGGCGCAGGCGCCGCACCTCCCACACCGGCTCGCCCTCCGCCAGACGCAGACGCTCGCGCAGCGTGCCGGTGGCAGGCACCTGCCTAAACGAGAGGATCTTGGACGTGGGCACCTTCCCGAGCGCCTCCACGCGTGCGGAGAAGTTCATGGCGACGTCACTCGTGGCACCCAGCTGGTAGCGCGCGACGAACGTGCCCTTGCCGCGGCGCCTGACCACGCGACCCTCCTCCACCAGGTCCTGGAAGCAGCGCCTGACCGTGGAGCGCGAGAGGCCCAGCTCCTCGCAGATTCGCGACTCCGGCGGCAGCGGCGTGGCCTCGTCGATCGAGTGCGACGCGATGAGTCCCATGATCCTGAGCTTGAGCTGCTGGTACAGGGGCACGCCGGACGCCTGGTCCAGCGGCTCCGCACAGATGGTCCTGAGTGGGTCCACGTTCTTCTCCCCCGTCTTGCCCCTTGCCACGCGCCGACCGATGCCGCCGCGTGTGTCCTTAATGTATCATACCTACCATACATTTGGGGCAAATTCGCGACGTACGGCGCGCGCGGGCCGCGTCGTGCCATGCTGTGGCCAGACAGGGCGAGCGGAAGGAGCACCCATGAGCATCAAGATCGCCTTTAGCGACGTGGACCTGACCATCACGGACGACGAGCACCACGCCATCCCCAGCGACGCGCCCATCCTGCAGTGCGTGACGCAGCACATCCCCCTCTGCCTGGTGTCCGGCCGCCTGCCCGGGGGCATCCGCGCCCTGCAGCGCGACCTGGGCATCACGGGCCCCATCGCCGCGTTCTCGGGCGCGTACGTGCTGGACGAGAAGGGCGACGAGCTCTACAGCAAGACCATCCCGCTCGACGTCGCGCTCGAGGTCAAGGCGTACCTCGAGCACGACCTGCCCGGCGTAGTGACGGGCACGTACGGGTTCGACAAGTGGATCGTGGACGACGCAAGCGACCCCGCCGTCACGCAGGAGGAGTACTTCGTGGAGGTCCAGGCCACCCAGAGTCGCGACCTGGCGGGCACCTTTGGCGAGCGCGGCATCCACAAGTTCCTGCTCATGGGCGAGCCGGACGCGATCCTTTCCGCAGAGGCCACCGTGTCCGCGCGCTACCCCAACCTCACCGTCGTGCGCAGCAGCCCCATCCTGTGCGAGGTCATGGCCAAGGGCGTGAGCAAGAGCCACGCCGTGAGGCTGCTGTGCCGGCACTTTGGCGTGGACCCCGCCGACGCCGTGGCCTTTGGCGACGGCCCCAACGACCTGGACATGCTGGGCGCCGTGGGCCAGTCCTACGTGATGCCGCACGCGGAGGACGCCGTCAAGCGCGCCGCCACACACGTGTGCGCGTGGTCCAACACGGAGTCGGGCGTCGCACGAACGCTCGCCCAGCTCGTCGCTGAGGACGAGAGGCTGGGCGAGCGCTATGAGGGTTTCGCCGCGCGCCATGGGAGGCGGCGCGCGGCGGGAGGACCTGTTGGTGCGGCCAGGGCGTGCGGCTACAGCTTGGCGGCAAGCACCTCGTCCATCGTGGGGATGGAGGGCACGGCGCCCGCGCGCGTGACGGCGATGGCCGAGGCGCGCGCCGCGAGGTCGAGCGCCTCCGGCACGGGCTTGCCCACGCTCATGGCCCACACGAAGTAGCCGGTAAACGTGTCGCCGGCGGCCGTGGTGTCCACGGCCTTCACGTGGTAGATGCCCTGCTCGTGGCGCTCCGCACCCTTCTGGTAGCGCGAGCCCGCCGACCCGAGCGTGAGCACGACCGCGCTGTCCGGGTACTTCTCGCCCAGGCGCGCGAGGATCTCGTCGGGGTCGGTCGAGCCGCCGGAGACCTGCGCGCCCTCGACCTCGTTCAGCAGGAAGAGCGACACCTTGGACATGTCCACGGCGTCGAGCGCGTCGTTGTAGGGCGACGGGTTCAGGATCACCTTGAGCCCGCGGCGTGCCGCCTCGTCCACGATGTGCGGCAGGCACGATATCTCGTTCTGCAGGATCACGTAGTCGCCGGGCGAGAAGTGCGCGAGCACGTCGTCGGCATAGGCCTCGTCGATCTGGCGGTTTGCGCCGCCGTACAGCAGGATGCAGTTCTGGCCGCCCCTATCGACCTGGATCACGGTGTGGCCGGTCGCCACGTCCGTCCTGGCAACCAGGTCCGTGTTGACGCCGGCCTTCTTGCAGACGTCCAGCAGCAGGTCGCCCTCGGGGCCGACCATGCCCGCCTGCCACACCTCCGCACCCGCGCGGGCGCAGGCCACGGCCTGGTTCAGGCCCTTGCCGCCCGGAAAGACGTCGCGCCGCCCCGCGGCCAGCGTCTCGCCGGGGCGAACCATGTGGTCCACCTGGTACACGTAGTCGATGTTGAGCGAGCCAAAGTCCAGGATCCTCACGAGCGATCACCCGTCCCCTCGTCCGACAGTGCCTTCGATACGGCGTGCTTCCACCCATCATACTTCGTGCGCGCCCAGGCCTCGTCGCGCTCGGGCTCGTACACCTTGCGCTCCACGCCCGCCACGAGGCTTGGCACGTCGTAGATGCCCATGCCGCTGCCCGCGGCGTACGCGGCGCCCATGCCGGAAAGCTCCTCCGTGGGGGACACGGCCACCGGCACGCGGGCCACGTCGCTCTGGAACTGCATGAGGTAGCCGTTGTGCGTGGGGCCGCCGTCCACGCGGAGCTCGCCCAGGCGCACGCCCGAGTCCGCCTCCATGGCGCGCAGCACGTCGGTTATCTGGTAGCCGATGCCGTCGAGCGCCGCGCGCACCAGCTCCGCGCGCCGCGTCGTGCGCGTCATGCCGTAGACCACGCCCACCGCGTCGGAGTCCCAGTACGGCGCGCCCAGCCCCGTGAATGCCGGCACCACGTAGGTGCGGTCCGCCTCGTTCGCGGAGCGCGCCAGGGCGTCGGTCTCGCCGGGGTCGTCGATCAGCCGCAGGTCGTTCTTGAGCCACGATATGACCGCGCCGGAGTAGTTGACGTTGCCCTCGAGCACGTACTCCACGGTGCCGCCCAGCTTCCACGCCAGGGACGACACGAGCCCATGCCCAGAGGTCACGCGCTTCTCCCCCACGTTCATCATGACGGAGGAGCCGGTGCCGTACGTCGCCTTGACCATGCCGGGGCGCAGGCACCCCTGCCCCAGGAGCGCGCCGTGCGAGTCGCCCAGCACGCCGTGGATGGGGATGGGCCTCGGCAGGAAGCCCTCGAAGTCCGTCATGCCAAAGTCGGAGTCAGAGTCGCTCACCTCGGGAAGCGCGGCCACGGGGATGCCAAAGGCGGCGCACAGGTCCTCGTCCCAGCGCAGGCTGTCGATGTCGAACAGCTGCGTGCGCGACGCGTTGGAGAAGTCCGTCCTATACGACGCGCCGTGCGTCAGCCGGTACACAAGGTACGCGTCCACCGTACCCAGCCGCATGCCGCCGCCCGCGAGGCCCTCGGCCACGCCGTCCACGTTCTCGCGGATCCACGCGAGCTTCGCCGCCGGGAAGTACGGCGACAGGTTGATGCCGCTCCGCTCGCGCACGAGGTCCGCGGCGCCCGCCGCGCGCACGCGCTCGCACACGTCGGTCGCGCGCGCGTCCTGCCACACGATGGCGTTGTGCACGGGCCGTCCGTCCGCGTCCCACACGAGCGAGGTCTCGCGCTGGTTCGATATGCCCACGCACGCGATGTCGGCCCGGTCGATGCCGGCCTTCTCCACCACGTCCGCCACGCTCGCGACCACGTTCGCGTAGATCTCCTCCGGGTCGTGCTCGACCCAGCCCAGGTCGTTCACGATCTGCCGGTGGGCACGGTCCGCGCGGGCGAGAAGAACGCCCTTCTCGTCAAAGAGCAGCGCCTTGGTCCCCTGCGTGCTCTGGTCGATGCCCAATACGTATGCCGCCATGCCTGCCCCCTAGAACGCGCAGGCCGCGGTGAGCAGCACGTTCGGGTACGGCGAGAACTCACCCGTCCTGATGACGAACTTGCAGTTGGCCTCGGCCTTCTTGAGGTCAACGTGCGGCACGTAGTCGTGCTCCACGCCGGCGAGCCGCTCCTGGATGTAGGCGTGCAGCTCCGGGTTGGCCTCCTTGATCTCCTCCGCGAGCGTGTAGTGCTCGAAGACGCACTCGTCCGCGACGGCGTCCATGACCTGCCTGAAGGTCGGGACGCCGCCCACCACGGCGAGGTCAACGATCTCGACGCCCTTGGGGATGGGCATGCCCGCGTCGGCGATCATGTACGTGTCCTTGTGGCCGAGGCCTGCGAGCAGGCCCGCGAGCTGCGCGTTGATGATTCCGCTCTTCTTCATGGTTGGCTTCCTTCCAAAGCAAGCGGGGGTGCCGCCTGGCCGCCTAGGCGACGTGCGACACCCCCGTCCGTGAGTCTGTGTGGTGCGAGTCTGATCGAACCGGACGCTAGGCCGTCGCCGCGGCTGCCTTGTCCTCGCTCTTCGACTCGTTCCTGGCCTGCAGTGCCATGCGCGCCTGGATGTTGCGCTGCACCTGGTCGATCACGACTGCGATGATGATCACGAGGCCGCGGATGACCTGCTGCCAGAACTCGGTGACGCCCATCATCGTCATGCCGTCGTTGATGACGCCGATGACGAAGGCGCCCTCGATGGTGCCGACGATGGTTCCGACGCCGCCTGCCATCGACGTGCCGCCCAGGACGGATGCCGCGATGGCGTTCATCTCCCAGGACTCACCGGTCGCGGGGTGCGCTGCCATGAGCTGAGCGGTCGTGATGATGCCGACCATTGCGGAGCAGAAGCCGGAGATCGCGTAGACGATGATGAGGCTCTTATCGACCTTGATGCCAGAGAGGCGCGCCGCGTTGGTGTTGCCGCCGATGGCGAGCACGTGCCAGCCGAAGGCCGTCTTGTTGAGCACGAGGCCCGCGATGATGGCGAAGATGACGAGGATGATGACGCCCATCGGGATGATGCCGAGGCTGGAGCCGAAGAACGTGAAGCCTTGGTTGCCGAGACCGGCCTTGCCGGCAATATCGTTGAACGTCGCGCCGTTGGAGCGGATGTTCGCGAAGCCACGCCACACGTACATGGTGCCCAGGGTGGCGATGAACGGCGTGACGCCGAGCTTGGTGATGATGAGGCCGTTGACGACGCCGAGCAGGATGCCGATGAGGAGCGTGACAATCACGACGACCGGCACGGACATGTAGATGGTGACCCCGAACATGGGGAGCGTGAGCCCCTCCTGCAGGAAGCCGCCGGCGATCATGCCGCAGAAGCCGACGACCGCGCCGACGGAAAGGTCGATGCCACCCGTGATGATGACGTAGGTCATGCCGATGGCGAGGATGCCGAAGAGCGCGACGTGCTTTGCCACGGACAGAAGCGAGTTGACGTTGAAGAAGTTCGGCGCCGCACAGCTGAAGAAAACGAAGAGAATTGCGAGGACGATGAGTGTACGACCCTTGAGCAGCGTCATCAACAGCTGGTTGTTGCCGCCCGAGCCCTTCTTTGTATCCGCTGCCATGGTTACTTACCCTCCTGCTTGTTGTTTGCCGTGTGGTGGCCCTTGTACGAGGCCAGGACCAGGCCATCCTTTGTGATCTCGTCTCCGACGAACTCGCCGGTCTTCTTGCCGTTCGACAGGACGATGATCCTGTCGGAGATTGCCATGATCTCCTCGAGCTCGGAAGAGATGACGATGATCGAGAGCCCCTGCTGCGCGTACTTGTTGATAATCTCGAAGACCTCGGTCTTTGCGCCGACGTCGATGCCGCGGCTCGGCTCGTCCATCAGGAAGATCTTGGGCTCGGTGAGCAGGCCCTTCGCGATGACGACCTTCTGCTGGTTGCCGCCGGAGAGCGAGAGAATCGGCAGGTGCTTGTCCGCGACCTTGATGTGCAGGTCCTCGATCTCCTCGTCCACCTTCTTGTCCTCGAGCGCGGAGTCGATGAACGGCCCCTTCTTGTAGCGCTTGAGTGCGGCGAGCGACGCGTTCTTCTCGATGTCGAGCGTCTGGACGAGGCCGCCACCCTGACGGTCCTCGGGGATGAGCGAGACGCCCATGTCGATCATCTGCGACACGCTCTTGATCTGGACGGGCTTGCCCTCGATGTCGACCTCGCCCGTGTGCTCGGGGTGGAGTCCCATGATGCACTCGAAGACCTCGGAGCGGCCGGCTCCCAGGAGTCCGTAGATGCCGAGGACCTCGCCCTTCTTGAGGTCGAAGCTCACGTGGTCGACGAGGTAGCCGCCGCCGGGCTTGGGGAGGCACAGGTCCTTGACCTCGAGCACCTTGGGCTGCTTCGACCAGTCGACGGTGCGGTCGCGCTTGGGGTAGTTCTTCTCGCCGCCCGTCATCTTCTGGACGATCCAGGAGATGCTGATGTCCTTGACGTCCGCGTCGTCCACGTAGCGGCCGTCGCGGAGGATCGTGACGTGGTCACCGATCTCCATGATCTCCTCGAGGCGGTGCGAGATGTAGACGATCGAGAGGCCACCGGCCGTGAGCTCGCGCATGATCTTGAAGAGGACCTGGACCTCCTGCTGCGAGAGCGAGGACGTCGGCTCGTCCATGATGAGGACCTTGAGGTCGTCGTCCACGAGGTTGCGCGCGATCTCGACCATCTGCTGCTGGCCGACGCGGAGCGTTCCCACGATCGTGTTGGGGTCCATGGGGTGCTCGAGCTTCTCGAGGACCGCCCTCGCCTTTGCCATGTGCTGCTCGTTGTCGAGCTTGGCGCCCTTCTTGAGCTCCTTGTTCATGAAGATGTTCTGGTAGACGTTCAGGTTCGGGAACAGGCTGAGCTCCTGGTGGATGATGCCGATGCCGTGCTTGCGGGCCTCGGTCGTGTCCTTGAAGCTCACCTCCTGGTCGCCTATGTACATCTTGCCGGACGAGGGCTGCTCGATGCCGGCGATCATCTTCATGAGCGTCGACTTGCCTGCGCCGTTCTCGCCGACGAGGACGTTCACCTTGCCCTTGAGGAGGTCGAACGAGACCTCGTCGAGCGCCTTGGTACCTGGGTAGATCTTCGAGATCTTCTCGGCATGCAGGAAGACGTTATCTGGGCAGCTGTATCCTGCCATGTGCATGCATCTCCTTCCTAATGTCGAGTCGATTACTCAGCCTTGATCTCCACCGGGGTGATGCTCACGGAGGTCATGCCCGTCTGGGCGGTGAAGGCGCCGACGAAGCTGATCTTCTTGCCCTTGAGGCTCGCGATGTCGGCCTTGTCGATGACGTTCTTCTGGGCGTACTCGTTGATGGCCTGCGAGACCTCGCTCCACTGCGTCGTGTCCTTGTAGTCGTTGAGGCTGATGTCGAGGTAGTCGCGAAGCGACGTGTCGGTCATGACGGGGCCGACGTTGATGACGACCTTCTTGCTGCCCACGTAGCCGTCGACCTGGACGGTCATCGTGCCCTTGGACGACGCGCTCTTGTTGGCGACCTTCGCGTTGACCTCGGTGACCGTGCCCGTGCCCTTGACGGCGTAGACAACGCTGTTGCCGGCGGCGTACTTGGACGTCGTGATGTTCTTGCCGTTGTACTTCTTGATGGTCATGTCCTTGGTCAGGCCGGTCGAGTCGGCGTCCGTGAGGAGCTGCCCGATGTCGACCGCCTTCGGCGTGACCTGGTTCTCGACCTTCTTCCAGAGGCTCTTGGACTGGGCCTTGGCGTCAAACGTGACCTCGCCCGTGTACTTTGCCTCCTGGCCTATCGGCACGACCGTGCATCCGGAGAGCGCAACGGCGCCCGCCACGAGTGCGCTTGCCAGCACCGGGAGAAACCCCTTCCTCATCTTTCTCCTCCTATCTAGGCATCGCGCTCGATCACGCGTGCTGCCATGAGCGTTTTACGGTCGCGGGGGTATGGGCGGCCCCATACCCCCGCTATCAAACAGAGCCACTTGACGAGAAAACCGCTATTCCTCTGTCGCTACTCGGTGTAGACGAAGCCGTTGAGCTTGTCCGCGTTGTCCTTCGTGATGACGATGCAGGGGATGAGCTGCTTCTCCTTCTCGCCGGTCGAGCCGTCCTTCAGGTACTTGTCGGCCTCTTGGACCGCCGTGCGGGCGATGACGTCGAACTGCTGCAGTGCCGTCGCGGTGGCCTTGCCCTGCTTGATGAGGTCGCGTGCCTCGTCGGAGCCGTCGACGCCGATGACGGGGACGGTCATGTTGTGGGCGGTCAGGGCCGCGCAGGCGCCCTGGAGCATCGTGTCGTTGCCGGAGACGACGCCCTGGATCTTGTCGCCGTAGGTCTGGATCAGGGTCTCCATCTTGTCGTAGGCCTCGGTCTGCTCCCAGTTGGCCGTCTGCTGCTCGAGCATCTTCATGTCCTTGTACTGGTCGATGACCGAGTGGAAGCCCTTGGTGCGGACGGAGGCGTTGGTGTCGGACTCCTTGCCCAGGAGCTCAACGTAGTTGCCCTTCTCGCCCATTGCGTCGACGAACGTCTGGGCGACGTCGGAGGCGCCCTGGTTGTTGTCGGCGATGATCTGCGCGATGGCGTCGCCGGTGGTGGTGATCTCACGATCGATCAGGAACGTGGGGATGCCAGCCTTGGCGGCCTTCTTGACGGCCTCGACCGTGGCGTCGGCGCCGGCGTTGTCGCAGATGATAGCCGCGGCCTTGTCGGCGATGGCGGAGTCGAACAGCTCGGACTGCTTGTTGGCGTCGTCGTCGTGCGAGTTGGCCTTGACCTCGTAGCCCAGCTTCTTGGCCTCGTCGGAAGCGCCGTTGGCCTCAGCCTTGAACGCGGGGTTGGAGACGGAGGGGGTGATGACGTACATGATCTTGGAGCCGCCGCCCTTGAGGACCTTGGTCTTCTTGCTGCTGGACTTGCTGGAGCTCGACTTGCTGGAGTCGGAGCCGGTCTTGTCGCTCGAGCTTCCGCCGCACGCGCTCAGGGCAGCGGTGGTTCCCGCCAGTGCGGACATCTCCAAGAACGAACGCCTAGTGATTGCCATTGTCTTCCCTTTCCTCGAAACCCTACCTTGCAATACGTAGCAGGCCTTGGACCTGCGGACGTCCCTACTTTCCGAGCGCCTCCTTGGCGCGCCTTGCGATCCCCTCGCCGTTCAGGCCGTAGTAGTCGAACACCTCGCGGGACGTGCCCGTGATGACCGGCGCGTCGGGCAGCGACATGGTCACGCACGTGCGCGGGCACTCCTCGCCCACGACCTGGGCGACCATGGAGCCGAGGCCGCCAAACGGCGCGTGCTCCTCGATGGAGACGACGGCCTTGGCCTTGCGCGCCTGCCTGACGATGGCCTCGCGGTCGAGCGGCTTGACGCAGTACATGTCGAGCACCGCCGCGGAGACGCCGTCCTTCTCGAGCAGCTCGGCCGCGTCGACGGCCGGCCTGACCATCTCGCCGCAGGCGACGAGGAGGACGTCGCTTCCGTCACGCACGAGCGTCGCCTTGTCCATCTCGAACGGGCAGTCGTCCTCCGTGTACACGTCCTCGACGGCGTTGCGGCCGACGCGCACGTAGGCGCACTTGTCGTCCTGGAGGAGCGCCTCGACGAGCTTCCTGGTCTGGAAGCGGTCGCTGGGGAGGTACACCCTCATGTTGGGGATGGCGGACATCGCGGCGATGTCCTGGGCGCTATGGTGGCTCATACCGAGCGCGCCGTACGAGACGCCGCCGGAGATGCCGATGAGCTTGACGTTGGTGTCGGAGTAGGCGCAGTCGATCTTGCACTGCTCGTAGGAGCGGGTGGAGAGGAACGACGCCGGGGACACCGCGAACGACTTCTTGCCGCAGGCCGCCAGGCCCGCCGCGATGCCCACGAGGTCCTGCTCCGCGATGCCGACCTCGACGGACTGCTTGGGGAACTCCTCGAAGAAGGGGGTGAGGGAGGCCGAGCCGCGCGAGTCGCTGCACAGCACGACGACGTCCTTGTCAACCCTGGCGTGCTCGGAGAGCACCTCGCAGATGACCTTCTTGTTCGCGATCTTGTTAGGCATTCTCAAGCGCCTCCTTCCTCGACTCCAGGTCCTTCTTGATCTGCTCGCACTCCTCTGCGTTGGGCAGGTGGTGGTGCCAGCTGGCCTTGTTCTCCATGATCGGGGAGCCGCAGCCCTTGACGGTGTTGGCGATGATGAAGGTCGGCTTGCCCTTGCAGGCCTTGGCCTGCTCGAGGGCGGCAGTCACCTGGTCGAGGTCGTTTGCGTCCTCGACGTCGATGACGTTCCAGTTGAATGCCTCGACCTTGGCCTTGAGGTTCTCGTGCGCCATGACGTCCTCGGTGTTGCCCGAGATCTGCAGGTGGTTGCGGTCGATGATCGCGCAGAGGTTGTCCAGCTTGTACATGGCGCCGGACTCGAAGGCCTCCCAGTTGGAGCCCTCGGCGAGCTCGCCGTCGCCCAGCAGGACGTACACGCGGTAGTCGCGCTCGTCCATCTTGCCGGCCAGCGCCATGCCCACGCTCACGGGAAGGCCGTGGCCGAGGGAGCCGGAGTTCATCTCGATGCCGTTGAGCTTGTTGTTGGGGTGTCCGATGTAGGGCGAGCCAAACTTGGAGAAGCGCTTCTTGACGTCCTCCAGGTCGAGGAAGCCCGCCTTGGCGAGAACCGCGTAGTAGGCCTCGACCGAGTGTCCCTTGGAGAGGATGAAGCGATCCCTATCCGGGTCGTCCATGTTCTTGGGCGACACGTTCATCCCGCCGGCGAGGTAGAGCGCGACGAGGATCTCCATCTCGCTCATGTCGCCACCGATGTGGCCGCCTCCGCCTGCCATGATGATGTCGAGCGTGTCCTTGCGCAGGTCATATGCCAATGCCTTGTAGTTCACGGTCAACTCTCCCTTCGTGCTCGTGCAACGTATGGAAACGAGTGCCTACACCTCGTCGAACGTGACATCCTCGCCGTGCAGGTACGCCTTGACCTTGTCCTCGATCGGGTCGTAGAGGTCCGGCTTGACGCCGATGTACTTGCAGGCCTCGTACAGGATGGGGACGATGTCGGAGTGGATGGCGACGCAGTGGTGGATGTAGGGGCCCTCCACGACCTTGGCCTCGAGCCTCTTGAGGTTGTTGACCTCGATCCAGAGGTACGTGCCCTTGGTGAACGGGCCGTCGATGCCCTTGGCGTGGCCCAGGAGCATGGAGTACTCGCCGTGGTCGCCGTCGACGCGCATGATGGTGAGCTTGCCGTGCTTGGCCTCGGCGGAAACCGCGCCGTTGTGGGTGAACGCGACGGGGACGCAGATCGTGGGCTTCTCGCGCGCCACGGAGATGGGCCAGGGGCCGCAGTGCTGCAGCAGCTCGCCGTTGTCGTTCGTGGGGTGGCGGACCGTCCAGTCCGCGAACATCGCGTGGTCGTCGCCAAAGGTCGCGGCCTCGGCCAGGACCTGGGAGATGGCGCCGTGGACGTCGGTCTCGCAGACGACCGGCAGGCCCTCCTCGTTGAGCAGCGAGTTCGCGGCGCAGGGCATGATGCCGATCTCGCCCTGCAGGGCGTTCCAGCACTGGATGACGATCGCGGAGGCGCCGTACTTGGTGGCGAGGTTGCGCATGGCCACCTTGAGCGACGCGACGTTGCGGAGCAGGTCCTCCGAGATGTCGCAGGTCATGTTCTCGTGGCAGTAGCGGACGACGTCGTCGACCACGTTGGGCTCGTCCTTCTCGGCCGCCTTCATGGCGTCCGTGAGCTCGGGCAGCGGGATGGGGGCCAGCTGGATGTTGAACTTCTCGAGCAGCTCGCCCTCGTTGCACATGGTCGACCAGAAGTCGTAGGGACGCGGGCCGATCTGCAGGATGCGCATGCTGCGGAACTTCTTGACGACGTTGCAGACGGCCAGGAAGTCGAACAGGCCGCGCTTGAACTCCGGGTCGTCCAGGCGGCAGTTGGTCATGTAGGTGAACGGCACGTCGAAGCGGCGGAGCACCTTGCCCGTCGCGAACAGGCCGCACTGCGTGTCGCGAAGGCGGATGCCGTTCTCGAGCGGCGCCTCGTCACGCGGACCCCACAGCAGGACGGGGACGTTCAGCTCCTTGGCGAGGCGGGCGCACTCGTACTCGGTGCCGAAGTTGCCGTGCGGGAGGAAGAGGCCGTCGATCTTCTCGTCCTTGAACTTCTGGGCGATCTTCTTGCGGTCCTCGTCGTCGTAGAGGAGGCCCTCCTCGTTGATGTCCGTGATGTCGACGTAGTTAACGCCAAGCTCGTCGAGCTTCTTGCGCGTGAGGTTGGCGTACTTGACCGCGTCCGGGGCGCTGAAGATGCTCCTCCTCGTGGGGGCCATGCCGATCTTTACCTTCTTGTATCCCTCTCCCATGGCACTGCCTTTCTGACGCTTGTGGACGTTGGTGTCGGCCTTCCGTTCTTTTACTTGCTGAAGACCATCGTTTCGTCTGTTTAGTGATTTGTTTAGTTAGGCTACGTTTTGCCAGTACAGAGCTTGCCTCGCTCAGGACATCCTCACTGTACTGTTTAGATTTACAAAACAACAGGGCTAAAACTTGAACGGTAGGTTTTCGTTAGCGAGCTGTTCCCGGGAATTTTTGCTTGCACTTCTCGCCCGCACCTCCTATTCTTAAGATTTTCCAATTTGAATCGCGTGGTACCAAAGTTCGAGCACTTTTGCATAATATGCATTTCAATCGCAATATTTTGACAAATGATGCAGATTGATGTCTCCGTGAACGTTTGCAGTCCTCAGAGCTTCTTAAGATTGCTACTCTGTAACCAAATCGCAACATTCAGCAACCAAATAAATCTTTTCTAAACATTAGGCATTCTGTTTAGCTATACTGGAGGAGAAGGACGCGGCCACGCCCAAGGAAGCGCCTCGGGCCAGCGCGCGGCGGATTCGTCAGTCGAATCGGGTGCATGCAACATGAAGGTAAGCGTACGAGACATCAGCCAGGCAACGGGCTACTCCCCTGCCACGGTATCCAATGCGCTCAACCACAAGCCCGGCGTGTCCGCCAAGACGGCCGCGCAGATCAAGCGCGTGGCGGACGAGCTTGGCTATGCGCCCAAGAACCGACTGAGGGGCATCCGCTTTGTGGTCGCGCGCAAGACGGGCGCGATCCTGGACGAGGGCGAGTTCCACCCCGCCGTGAGGACGGCGTCGAGCGCACCGCGCGCCGCGAGGGGCTGCCCACCCGCTACATTACCGTAGACATGACCTCCCCCACCGCAGCAGCGCAGATCAAGGAGCTGTGCGACGACCCGACGGGCGGGATCATCCTCCTTGGCACGGAGCTGCACGAGCAGGACTACGAGCCCTTCTATAACTGCAAGGCGCCGCTGGTCGTGGTGGACGGCTCGTGCTACCACCACGCCATGGAGTCCATCGTCCTCTCCAACGAGACCTCCTCCTACGCCGCCGTCCGCTACCTCATCTCAATGGGGCATCGCAGGATCGGCTACCTCTCCGGCAAGGCAGACATCCAGAACTTCCCGCTCAGGCGCCGCGGCTACGAGCGCGCGCTGAGGGAGGCGGGCCTCGAGCTTGACGAGAGGTACGTGATCAAGATCGGCACGACCCTCTCCACCGCCTACCAGGACGCCAAGGCGTGGCTCGAGACGTCGCCCGAACTCCCCACCGCGTTCTACGCGGACAACGACGTCATCGCCACGAGCACGATGCGCGCCTGCATCGAGCGTGGCATCAAGGTGCCCGATGAGGTCTCGTTCGTGGGCTTTGACGACCTGCCGCTCGCCACGCTCACGCTCCCGGCCCTCACCACCATCCACATCCACAAGCACGACATCGGCGCGATGGCCGTGCACAAGCTGCTCGACCAGGTGCGCAACCCCCACCACTACACCTGCGTCACGCACATATCCTCGGACTTCGTGATTCGCGACTCCGTGGCCAAGATCTGACCCACGCCGCAAGACCGGCGACGCATCACCAAAGCAAACAGGAAGGGACGCCATGTCCAAGAGGACCAGCAAGCAGGAACGCGAGCGCAGGAAGCGCGCGTACGAGCACGAGCGCGCGGCACAGGCGTCCGCGGGCGAGAAGGACGAGGCCCCGTCCACGGCGGCCGGCCGCGTGGCGCGCGAGCTGCGCCAGGACCAGGCGGCCTCCGGCACCGGCTTCCGGGCGAGCGCGGCACGCTTCCGCACGCAGCTGGGAGCGCCCCGCACCGCCGCCCAGAACGGGCTTATAGCGTGCTCCCTCGTCGTGGCCGTCTGGTCCGTCGCCTTCTTCGAGGGGGGCATCGGCGCCATCGACCTCATGGGCCTCTACCAGCACGACCTCCTCATGGCCGTCATCCGCCTCGGCGCGATGCTCGTGGCGTGCGGCCTCACCATCAGGGCCGCCGTGGACGTGAGCCAGCTGCCGCAGGTGGTGCGCGGCTGGGCGGGCGTGCCCCTGCTCTTCTCGTTTGTGGACGTCGTCCTCATGATGGTGCCGGGCACCTCCCTCGGCGCGAGCGCCGTGGGCGAGGTCGTGGTGTCCGTCGTGAGCTTTGGCCTGGGCATCCTGATGTACGTGCTCTGCTCGCGCGCGACGGCGGAGCACCCGGAGGCCACGGAGGAGTGGCGCGACGCCACGGAGCTCAAGCAGCGTCAGATGGCGGAGCGGGCAAGGCACCCGCTCAAGCGCTTCCGCAAGAAGTAGAGCCAATGTCGCCCGCGCGGCCTCAGGCCACGCGGGCGCTTTGCTACCAGGGCAGCGCGCCCCTCACGGTGGCGGGCAGCCCCGCGACCCACGCGGGCAGCGCGTCGAGCCGTGCCGCCGCGACGATGGCGCAGGTCGCGATGCCCGCCACGAGCAGCAGCCAGTCGGCTACGCCACCGGACTCGAAGAGCCCCAGCCGCGCGCTCACGCGCATGGGCCACAGCAGGCGGATGCCCTTCTTATTGAGGACGTCCAGCACCAGGTGCGAGAGGTACCCCACGCCAAAGGCGGCCGCGAGCGGCTTGCACAGCATCCACATGCCAAACGTCGCGAACACGAGCGCCGGGATCGAGTGCGAGAAGCCGCGGTGGCCGGAGGCCCTTCCCACGGCGCACGTGGCGACCAGGACCGCGGCGCCCGCTATCTGCTCGTACGAGAAGTGCGAGGCAACGTCCACGAGGAGGTCGCTCCCATGCAGGTGGTCGTATGCGAGCCCGCACGCCACGAGCACGGCGAGCGCCGCCCAGGCGCGGCGCAGCTCCTTGGAGCCCGTGCTGGTGGCAACGTCCGTGTCCGGGAGCATGCCGCCCACCATGCCGCCGAGCAGCGCCTGCAGCACGGGTGCCACACCCGTGACCGGCGCGCCCGTGAGCCGCGACGCGAGCGGCGCCGCCAGAAGCGCCGCCGCTGCCCCAACCGCCATGTGCGTCCTGCCCGTCATCCGCTCGCGTCCTCCCGTCACGCCCTGTGGTGAACCATACGGTACTTGAACTTGTCCGCCCGCGCTATGGAGGACGTGTACTCGATCTTCTGTCCCTGCGTGCTCGTGCTGACGCGGGCGATCTCGAGCACCGCGGCGCCATCGGCTATGCCGAGCATCCGCGCGTCGCTCGCGCGCGCGGTGCCGGCGCGCACCTCCTCCACGGCGGAGGCGATGCGCTGCCCATAGCCGCCCTCGATTATCTCGTACATCGAGCGCGTGGCAACCTCCTCGCTCGTGAGGTTGGGAAACGTCGCCACGGGCAGGTAGCTGTGGCCCAGGAGCATGGGCACGTCGTCCGCGCTGCGCAGCCTGAAGACGTCGTACACCGGCGTCCCCAGCGTCACGCCCAGGGCCGCGCTCACCACCTTGGTCGCGTCGATCACGCCAAACGACACGATCCGCGTCTGCGGAACCTTGCCCATGGCGCGCATCTCGTCCGTGAAGCTGTAGCAGAGCGCGAGGTCCGCCGCGCCCTGGGCCGAGTCGCTCACGAAGGTGCCCTTGCCGTGCCGGCGCACCACCAGGCCAGCGGCTTCCAGCTGCGCCAGCGCGAGCCGCACCGTCGTGCGCGACAGGCCGTACCTTTCGGACAGCTGCCGCTCCGAGGGCAGGGCGTCGCCCGGCGCCATGTCGCTTCTGATCTTCTCCCTCAGCATGTCGCACAGCTGGTTGTGGAGGGAGTTCCTCCGCTGCATGCTTGCCATGCCACGTCCTGCCTCTCGTCCCGGTTTACTGGTATGTACCTCATACCAATTCTACCTCACGTAGCGCTCGTGTGCACTTTGGAAAATGACTTGCCTTTAGCGTTGGGCTCCGCTACATTTGCGGTACAGGCTGTTGCAAAGCCGCAGCTGGTTGGCTTGTTCTTCTCACCCGCGCCACAATGCGCGCCACGCGCGAACGCCGCGCGAAAGCTGGGAGGGAGCGCTCAGACCGCAGGCTCGCAACGCCAACTGGTATTAGTTTTCAGCACCACATGGCAAGCAAACGGAAGGGACCAGACATGAGGATCATTCGCACGGTGGACTACCAGGACATGAGCCGCAAGGCCGCCAACGTCATTTCTGCGCAGGTGATCCTCAAGCCCACGTCCGTGCTCGGGCTCGCCACGGGCACCACGCCCATCGGCACGTACAAGCAGCTCGCGGCGTGGTGCGCCAAGGGCGACGTGGACTTTAGCCAGGTGTCCACGTACAACCTGGACGAGTACCGCGGCCTCAGCCACGAGGACGTCCAGAGCTACCACTACTTCATGCGCACCAACTTCTTCGACCACATCAACATCAACCTCGCGAACACCCACGTTCCCGACGGCTCCAACCCCGACGCCGAGGCCGCGTGCAGGGACTACGACCGCATCGTGGCGGAGGCCGGCTACCCCGACCTGCAGCTCCTGGGCATCGGCCGCAACGGCCACATCGGCTTCAACGAGCCTGGCCCCTACTTCAGCAAGGGCACGCACATGGTCAACCTGACCGAGAGCACGATCAAGGCGAACAGCCGCCTCTTCGACAGCGAGGACCAGGTGCCGCGCCAGGCCTACACCATGGGCGTGCAGACCATCATGTACGCGCGCTCCATCCTCGTGGTGGCCAACGGCGAGGAGAAGGCCGACGCCGTCTATCGCATGTGCTACGGCCCCGTAGACCCGCAGTGCCCCGCGTCCATCCTGCAGCTGCACACCAACTGCACGGTCATCGCGGACGAGGCGGCACTCTCCAAGTGCCCCAGGGACTAGCGCCGCAGCTAAACAACGCGTACGCAGACGAGAAGGACGCGACCACGTGGCCGCGTCCTTCTCCTTTAGTCGCGTTCTTTATGTTGTCGCGACGTCCTCCCGCGGGCGCGCCTACTGGTAGTGCAGCGACTCAACCGGGTCGAGCCGCGCGGCGCGGCGCGCGGGGTAGTAGCCAAACACGACGCCGATGAGCACGCAGATGCCCGTCGCCACGAGCACGGCCATGGGCTCGATCACGGGCGTGATCGTGAGCGAGAGCCCGCCGTCGCTTCCGCCGGCGGAGGACAGCACACTCGTGGCCACACCGGCGAGCGCGAACGCGCCCACGTAGCCCAGCACGATGCCGATGGCGCCGCCCGCGAGCGTGAGGAAGACGGACTCGAGCAGGAACTGCCGCGTGATGTCCGACCGCCTCGCGCCCAGGGCCTTGCGCAGGCCGATCTCGCGGATGCGCTCCGTCACGTTGGTGAGCATCATGTTCATGATGCCGATGCCGCCCACCACGAGCGATATCGACGCGACGGAGGTCATGAGCAGCTGGAAGCCGAACATGACGGTGTTGAAGCTGTCGATCAGGGACTTGGTGGACGATACGTAGAGGTTGTCCGCGTCCTCCCCCGTGAGGTGGTAGTACGAGGTGAGGTACTCCTTGGTCTGCCGGACCGCGGAGTCGATGTCCTCGCCCTCGCGCACCATGCCCGCCACGGTGTCCACGTTGTCGTAGCCGGTCACCCTCTGGACGCAGGTGTGGAGCGGCACGTAGGCGTTCACGCTCTTGGGGTCGCTCATCTGGCCGTCCTCGAGGATGCCCACCACGGTGTACTCGATGCCCTGGATGCGGACCTTCTCCCCCAGGGCCTTGCCCTTGCCAAAGAGGTTGCGTGCGCTCGACTGGTCGAGTATCACGACCGTGGAGGCGGAGTCGTCCTCGCCGGTGGTGAAGAGCCTGCCCTTGACGAGCTTCTGGCCCGTGACGTCGAAGTAGTGGCTCGCGACGCCGGTGATCGAGCCGTCTGAGCTCTTGGTCTCGCTCGCGACCTTGCCCGAGCCCATCGCGCTTCCCGTGATGTACTCGTACTCGGGCATGCCCTTCTGGAGCTTGTCGAGGTCCTCCACCTTGATCTGCTGGCTGCCGTACACGGCCATGTTGACCACGCGCGAGCGGTCGAGGCCCATCTGCGTCATGAGTCCCTGGCGCACGCCGCCGATGAGCGCCGTCATCGCGATCACGGCGCTGATGCCTATGACGATGCCGAGCACCGTGAGGAGCGACCGGCCCCGGTTGGCGTCAAGCGCCTCCCAGGTCTCGGCCCAAAGGTCCCTCAGCCTCATGTGCGCCCCCTTCCGCGCGACGCGGACCGCGCCACGAGCTCGCGCTCCTGCTCGTCCGTGAGCAGCCTTCCGTCGCGGATGTGCACGCAGCGGTCCGCCCAGGTGGCGACCTCCGCGTCGTGCGTGATGAGGACCACGGTCTTGCCCGCCTCGCGCATCTTGAGGAACGTGCGCATCACGACCTCGCTCGTGGCGGAGTCGAGGTTGCCCGTGGGCTCGTCCGCCAGCACGAGCGCCGGGTCGTTCACCAGGGCGCGCGCGATGGCCACGCGCTGCATCTGGCCGCCGGACAGCTCGTTGGAGCGGTGGTCGTAGTACTCCGCGGGAAGTCCCACGGCACCCAGCGCCTCGCAGGCGCGGCGCTCGCGGTCGGCCCGCGGCACGTCCGTGTACAGCAGCGGCAGCATCACGTTCCTCATGACGGTCGAGCGCGGCAGCAGGTTGAACGACTGGAACACGAAGCCGATGCGCGCGGCGCGGATCCGCGCCAGCTCGTCGTCGTCCAGCTTTGACACGTCGAGCCCCTCGAGCAGGTACGTGCCGGATGTGGGCGTGTCCAGGCAGCCCAGGATGTTCATGAGCGTGGACTTGCCCGAGCCGGACGGCCCCATGATGCACAGGAACTCGCCACGCTGCACCTGGAGCGTCACGCCCCTGAGCGCGTGCGTGGGAACCCCGCCGGAGTCGTAGATGCGGTGCACACCCCTCACGTCGATTACCGGAGTCATGGCATCACTAGTCCGCGGTCATGCCGCCGGACGCGTCAGCGTCGGCGTCGCCGGAGCCCGAGCTGGAGTCGTCGTCCGTCAGCTTCACGGTCTGGCCCTCCTTGAGGCCCGTGACCGCGGCGTCGGAGCTGTTCTTCTCGCCCACCTTGACGTCCACGTCGCGCGACTTCTTGACGTTGCCGTCCTTGTCGAGCGTGACCACGGTCACCGTCGCGTCGCCGGAGCCCTCGTCGTAGTTCTGGAGCGCCGCCACGGGCACCATGAGCACGTCCTTCACGCTCTGGGTCTCGATGGTCGCGTTGGCGGTCATACCCGGCTTGATGCGCGAGTCGGGCTGGTCAATCAGGAGGTCCACCTCGTAGGTGACCACGCTGCCGTCGCCGCCCGTCGAGCCGGAGTCCGAGCCCGTGGCCACGGTCGCGATCTTCTCCACCGTGGCCTTGCACTCGAGCCCCGGTATGGCCGAGAAGGTCACGTCCGCGGTCTGCCCCACCTTCACGCCCGATACGTCGACCTCGTTGACCTGGGTCGCGACGCGCATCTTGGAGAGGTCCGCAATCTGCACCGCCCAGCCAGAGGACGACTGCGACGACGACTGGCCCGTGCCGTCGCTCGTGGTGGAGCCCGTCGTGGCGTCGCCGTACGCGGCGCCGTTCTTGGCGTTGACCGCCACGACGCTGCCCGAGCTTGGCGCGACGACGGTGCGCTTGGCCGCCTGGGCCTTGGCGTCCGCGAGCGCCTCGTTGGCGGAGTCGAGTGCGGACTTTGCGCTGCTCAGGCTGTCGTTTGCGGTCTGCACGTCGCCGTAGAGGCTGTCCGGGTCCGTGAGGCCGGACTGGGTCTCCGCGTCGGGCGCGGCGTTCCACTCCGCGAGCGCCTTCTGGTACGCGGCGTTGGCGTTGTCGGCGCCGCGCTGCGCGGTGTTGACCTGCGCCTGCGCGTCGGAGACCTGGCGCTGGGCGTCGGACACCGCCTTGTCGAGCGAGTCGTTCTTGAGCGAGAAGAGCACGTCGCCCTTGTTGACGGTGTCGCCCTCGCTCACGCGGACGTCCTGCACGATGCCGCCCACCTCGGGCGTCACGTACACGCTCGACGCGGGCTGGGCCGCACCCGTCACGCTCACGCTCGACGTGAGGTCGCCACGGGTGACCTCGGACGTCGCGGGGGCGGACGACCCGCTGTCCTCGGGCGTCAGCACGCGCGGCACGATTATGAGCGCCGCGACCACGGCGGCCGCGCACACGCCCACCACGATCTTGACGCGGCGCTTGCGCCTCTTCTCCTTGCGGTGCCGCTCGAGGCTCTGGTAGGCGAGCATGCCCTCCGCGTCCTCCTCGGCCTGCGCGTCCTGCGCCGCGGCGGTGGGCAGGGTCCTCGTCACGCCCTCAGGCGCGTCGAGCGCGCTCGTCGCGTGGCGCTCGGGCGTCACGGGCACGGGAGGCGTCACGCGCTGCGTGGCGTCCGCGTCCCTGGAGGCTGCGTCCTTCTCGCCCGCAGGCGATGCCTTGCCGGCCTCGTCCGCGTCCTCCTTGCCCTTGCCCTTGCCTATCGTGCCAAAAGGCTTCTTAGCCATGACGTGCTCCCATCTGGGGGTCGGTCGTGCGCCCGCCGCGGCGTCCGGTCGCGGGGGCAGGGTCTCTTTAATCCACCTGCAGGTACTTGCCGTCCACGTCGTGGTCGAACAGCGCCTCGGAGCGGATGGCCGGGTCGGCGTACGTGGACCAGTAGTACGTCATCGTGCGCGTGGAGATTCCGCCGGTATAGACGGTCCGCTCGAACTCGCCGTTGGTCATGCGTGCCGCGCCGTCGATCATGGAGACGCCGCCCAGCAGGTGGAACATCTTGCTCACGTTGGCGTCCTCGCCCTCCTGCGTGGGGTAGTTCGCGTTGAGGTACGCCTCGCGAACGAAGCGGGAGGTGGAGTAGTAGTCGCCGGGAAGCCCGCGCATGCCGCCGCCGGAGCCAAACGCCGTCAGCTCCTGGCCGCGCCAGCTGAGCGGCCCGGGCACGTCGCTCGTGACGTTCATGTAGTTGCGCAGGTTCTCCTGATGCCACGCAAAGCCGGGCTGGTTGGTGAGGACGTCCACGTCGTCGTGGAAGACCTGCAGCCCCGCCTCGGTCTGCTCCACCACGATTGAGCGCTTGGCGTCGCCAATGATCCAGTGCAGCATGGACGAGGGGAACTTGGGGCTCACGGGCCTGTCCACAATCACGACGTCCGCGAGGTCCGCCTCGACCTCGTCCACCGTCGTGTGGCCCGCCACGACCCAGAGTGGGAACTCGTAGGCGGCCACGTTCGTGGCGCCCTCGCGCGGGCCGGCCGCGTAGGACGCATAACCCGGGAAGTTGAGTCCCGCCACGGCGAGGCCCTTCTCGTTTGCGCAGTCAAAGTAGAGCGGCGTCGTGCCCTCCACGATGCCCATGCCGATGATGGCCATGTCCGACGGCTTGACGGCCCCGAACGGCGACTCCGTGCGGTACCCGCGCGGCGTGATGACGACGCGCTCCCCGTACGAGCAGCTCCAGTCGAGGTTGCGGCCAAAGTACATGTTGCCCTTGTCGTCCGTGAACCTGACGCCCGTGCACATGATGGCTCCTTCCGACGACGCGGCGGCGGCCGCGCGGCGCGCTCGGCGCACGCATATATAACACGAGCGGTCCCGCCAAACCTGACAGAAAATTAAGGGTACGCAAAAAAGACTGTAGGTCCCACGGGCGAGAAAAGCCAGACGCCACAGGCCGTGCGCCGCGTGCCAGTTTGCGGGCGGTACGTTCTCCGCAGGTGGTCACTGGTACCAGACACCAGCCTGCACGGACTTTACCCCGCCGCCGCTTCCTGCTACCGTCAGCTGGATCTACAACGCGACGGATTGCGAGGCATACATGGGCGACGCACGGGGCAAGGCCAACGTGGACCTGTGGCTAAAGGACGCGCCGGCGGAGGTATCTACCAAGACGGAGGAGCTCCTCGCTCGCGTGCGGGACCTCCGCACGGAGCAGACCATCTACCCCGCCCAGGACGCGATCCTGCGCGCGCTCGAGCTCACGCCGCCCGACGCCGTGCGCGTGGTGATCCTGGGGCAGGACCCCTACCACGAGCCCGGCCAGGCCATGGGTCTCTCGTTCTCCGTGCCCGCCGGCCAGCGCCTCCCGCCCAGCCTGCGCAACGTCTACAAGGAGCTCGCGGCGGACCTCGGCTGCGAGCCACCAGCCACGGGCGACCTCACCGGCTGGGCACGGCAGGGTGTCCTTCTCCTCAACACCACGCTCACGGTGCGCGAGCACGCCGCGAACTCGCATGCGCGGCTCGGCTGGCAGGTCCTCACAAACTACCTGGTCAGGCGCACGGTAGAGCTGCCACAGCCCATCTGCTACCTCGCGTGGGGCCGCCATGCCGCAAGCCTCGTCACCACGGCGGTGGACGACGCGCGCGCCACGGGAACCCTCGCGGGCGAGAAGCTCGTGCTCACCTCCACGCACCCCTCCCCGCTCTCGGCAAACCGCGCGGGCGGAGGCCTCGTCCCGTTCATGGGGTCCAGGCCCTTCTCGCAGGCGAACGCCTTCCTCCAGGCGCATGGCGAAAGGCCCATCGCCTGGGCGTAAAATTCTCTGGACAGCGGGCGCGCCAGGCCCCATAATGTCACATATAGAACACGCGTTCGCATTCATGGCAGGCGCGCCGCACCAGGGGTCGCGCCCGGAGGGAGGCAGGGCATGTCGCTAGAACTCAACAGCGCTCTCAGGGAGCTCAAGCCCTCGGCAATCAGGCGCTTCTCCGCACTCGCCGCGCAGACCCCCGGCTGCGTCTCCCTCACGCTCGGCGAGCCGGGCGAGGTCACGCCGGCCCACATCCGCGAGCGCGTCACCCAGAGCCTTTGCGAGGGCAAGACCCACTATCCGCCCAACAACGGCACCACCGCGCTCCGCGAGGCAATCGCGACACGCTGCACCAACACGGGGCTCCCGGTCGACGCGCAGCAGGTCATCGTGACAAACGGCGCGACGGAGGCGCTCTACAGCACCCTCACGGCACTCCTTAACCCCGGGGACGAGGTCATCATCCCCACCCCCGCCTTCGTGCTCTACCAGTCGATAACGCTCCTCGCCCGCGCGCGGGCGGTCACGCTGGACACCTCCGCGGACGGCTTCCAGATCGATGCGGAAAGGCTCGCGTCTGTCGTGACGCCGCATACAAAGGCCATCGTCCTCACCTCGCCAAACAACCCGACCGGCTGCGTTCTGGACGAGAAGAGCCTGGACGCGGTCGCGGCTTCGCGAGGCTCCATCCCGAGCTCGCGGACCGCACCATCGTAGTGAACAGCCTCTCCAAGCCCTGGGCCATGACGGGCTGGCGACTCGGCTGGCTCACCACCGCTCCCGAGGTCGTGACCCAGGTCGCCAAGGTGCACCAGTACGCCGTCTCATGCGAGGTCTCCTTCACGCAGGACGCGGCGGTAACGGCGCTGGCCACGGATACCACGCCCATGCGGGAGCGCTACCGCGCGCGTCGCGCCATCACGCTCGACGCGCTCGGGCAGATGGGACTCCCCTGCGTCGAGCCCAAGGGCGCCTTCTACGCGTTCCCCAGCATCGAAGGCTTCTGTGCCAGCGACGAGGATTTCTGCGAGCGGGCGATTCGCGAGGCCGGCGTCGCCGTGGTCCCTGGGTCGGTCTTCGGCTGCCCGGGCCACGTGCGCATCAGCTACGCGACGGACGACGCCTCGCTCAAGGAGGGACTCTCCCGCCTCGCGGGCTTCGTGCGCAGCCTGCGCGGTTAGACCGTCGCCGTCACGAGGCTGCGGTACACGTCGACGCCACGCGCCAGGATCGTCTCGTCAAAGTCGAACGTGCTCGCGTGAAGCGGTATCCCCGTACCAGTCCCCAAAAGGAAGAATGTGCCAGGCAGCCATTGCTGGTACCAGGCGAAGTCCTCTGCTATGAGCAGGGGCTCCGGCACCTGTTCGACCGAAATGCCCTGGTCCCGCAGCACCCCCGTTGCCCAGGAGGTGACCTCATGGTCGTTTACCACAGGAGGGTAGCCCTCGCTAAAGTGCGTTCGTACGGTGCAGCCGAGGTCGGAGGCCACTCGCTCGGCTATGCCCGGCAGCTCCTCCCTGCAGCGCTTGCCCATCTGGACCGAGAACGTCCGCAGGCTTCCCTCCACGCGGGCGCCTGCGGCAATCTGGTTGCGGACCTCGCCCGCCTCCATGTGCCCGAACTTGAGCAGGCACGGCTCCTCGAGGGCACGCTCGTCCATGTAGCGGTATGCCTCGGGCACAAAGCGACACGCAGCCAGAAGCGCGTCTCTCCCCTGGGACGCCTTGGCGATGTGGGAGGCCCGCCCCTGGAACTCGACCGTTGTCTCGTTGCTCGCAGCCAGGAGTGCGCTGGCACGGGTCGCCACCTGCGCCACGGGAAGGTCGGGCCAAAGGTGGAAGCCAAAGATCCTGTCCACGCCAAGGCGCTCGAACACGCCGCTCTCGCACACCTTGCGCGCCCCGCCCGTGGTCTCCTCCGCGGGCTGGAACACCACGAGCACGCTGCGCGGAAGGAGGTCGACATGCTCGGACATCCACGCGCACGCCCCCAGGGCCATCGCCATGTGACCGTCATGCCCACATGCGTGCATACGTCCCTGGTGCCTGGAGGCAAAGGGAACACCCGTCTCCTCCGTCACGGGAAGGGCGTCCATGTCCGCCCTCAAGGCGGTCGCCGCCCCCATCCCGCGGTCGAACAGCACGCACAGGGTAGACGACGCGGGCGAGAAGAGCCTGAGGCAGTCGCAGCGCTCCCCCATGGGCTCGAGCTGCGCGCGCAGGTACGCGATGGTCTCTGGCAGGTCGAAGTCGCATTCGGGGATCTGGTGGAGTTCGCGCCTCCACCCGCGCAGCCTGGGCACCAAGCGCAACACGTCGTCAGGCGCGTCCACCGTCACGTTCCCCGGTTCCGCGACCCTATCGTTCTCCCGCTCCATGGACGCCTCCTCGTTGCCTCGCACAATTACCCGTTGCGATTCGTCTGCCGCATTGTACGGCCCATCATGCCAAGGGGACGGGAAGAGCACATGACTTGTCACAACCATAGTCCCCCGCGAGCCCCAGCCACCAGTTTCCCCACCGTCGCGTCTGCCCGATTGTTAACGACGTGTGGCGAAAGTGCTTCGAACAATTACGTTCCGACGGACTAAGGCTACACTGCCCCCCAACGATAGAGGCGCGGACACGATAATCCGTGGGCTAGCCGGCAGGCTGCGATCCCACGGGGAGGCCAAATCCGCCGAATCCTGCCAACGGGCACGAAGGCAGGGTGGGACCTTGGGGGAACACCCCTTGGAACTGTCTGACACACGTCAGGTGCGCTATCCCTACGCGACCGTGGCAAAAGGCCACCGCAAAGGATGGGCGCGTAGGGAGGAACGATGGGACGCAAGACGCCCTTTGTGACAGCGAGCCAGCTCGAGGACATCGCCTCGCGATTCCCCACACCCTTTTATCTGTATGACGAGAAGGGCATCCGCAAGACCGCGCAGTCGGTGCTGGACGCGTTCTCATGGAACCCAGGCTTTCGCGAGTACTTCGCGGTCAAGGCTTGCCCCAACCCCGCAATCATCCAGATCCTACTCGACATGGGCTTCGGTCTCGACGTCTCCTCTGAGTGCGAGCTCATCATGGCCGAGCGCATGGGCGTCTCGGGCGAGAGGATCATGTTCTCCTCGAACGACACCCCCCTGGAGGAGTTCGCCCACGCCGCGCGCCTCGGAGCGACCGTGAACCTGGACGACATCACGCACATCGACTCCTACCAGGAGGCCGTCGGCTCGTTCCCCGAGGTCATGAGCATGCGCCTCAACCCCGGCGAGTTCCCCTTCGCGAACGGCATCTTCGGGAAGCCCGCGGAGGCAAAGTTCGGGATGACCATGGACCAGATGCTCGAGGCGACGCGCCGGCTCATGTCGCTTGGCGTCAAGCGCTTCGGCATCCACGCGCTTCTCGCCTCCAACACCGTGACGGACGACTACTACCCCACGCTCGCGCGCACGCTGTTCGCAGCGGCTCGCAGGCTCAACGACGAGCTGGGGGCGAAGGTCGCGTTCGTGAACCTTTCCGGCGGCGTGGGGATCGACTACCGCCCGGAGGAGCGCCCCAACGACATCTTCAAGATCGCCGAGGGCGTGCGCCGCGCCTATGAGGAGGAGCTCGTTCCTGCCGGCATGGGCGACGTCGCGATCTTCACGGAGATGGGCAGGTTCATCACGGGCCCCTACGGCGCCCTCGTGACCCGAGTCATACACGAGAAGCACATCTACCATGACTACCTCGGCGTCGACGCGTGCGCGGCGGACCTTATGAGGCCGATGCTCTATGGCGCCTACCACCACATCACCGTCATGGGCCGCGAGGACGAGCCCTGCGACCACACCTACGACGTGACGGGCGCCCTGTGCGAGAACTCCGACCGCCTTGCGAACGACCGCGCACTCCCCGAGTGCCACCCGGGCGACCTGCTCTACGTCCACGACGTAGGGGCCCACGGCCACTGCATGGGCTACAACTACAACGGTCGTCTGAGGCATGCCGAGCTCCTGCTCGAGCCCGACGGCGACGTGAGGCTCATCCGTCGTGCCGAGACCCCCAGCGACTACTTCGCGACGCTCGACGTGCTCGAGGGATGGGATGTGCCCGTCGAGGCAGGGGCGTCCAAGCCCAAGACCGCGCGTCCTTAAGGGGCGCCGGGCTGACGCGGTCGCCGACGCGACTGGCTGGCTCAAAATCTTCTCGACACAATGGACGTGGGCCAATGCCCCGTCCCCAAATAAGGAGCAACAGCTATGGACATGACCAACCTTCGCGGATCCATCGTCGCACTCGTCACCCCGTTCAAGGAGGACAAAAGCGTCGACTTCGACGCGCTCGAGCGCCTCGTGGACTTCCACCTCGCCAACGGTACCGACGGCATCCTGGTGCTCGGCACCACGGGCGAGTCTTCGACCATGACGGACGAGGAGGACTTCGCGGTCGCCAAGTGCGTGATCGACCGCGTCGCGGGACGCGTTCCCGTCATCGGCGGCTCCGGCTCCAATGCCACGGCGGAGAGCCTCAACAAGAGCCTCGGCCTGCAGAAGCTCGGGATCGACGGGCTCCTGCTCATCACCCCCTACTACAACAAGTCGAACGAGGACGGCATCTACCACCACTTCAAGACGGTGCTCGACGCGGTCGACGTCCCGTGCATCCTGTACAACATCCCCGGCCGCACCGGCTGCTCCATCTCGGAGCACAACATCGCACGCCTGAGCAAGCACCCCAACGCGTGGGGCATCAAGGAAGCCTCCGGCAACATCTCCTACGCCACGATGGCCGCCCGCTACCTCTCCGACGACTTCCGCATGCTCTCCGGCAACGACGACATGGTCGTCCCCATCCTCTCGCTCGGTGGCTCCGGCGTCATCAGCGTCTGGGCCGACGTCTGCCCGCAGGTGGTTCATGACATGTGCGCCAACTGGTTCGCGGGAGACACCAAGGCAGCCCTCCGCACGCAACTCGACTACCTCGAGCTCATCCACTCGCTCTTCTGCGAGGTCAACCCCATCCCCGTCAAGGCGGCGCTCGCCAAGATGGGCATGCTGACGGAGAGCTACCGCAGCCCGCTCTGGCCTATGTCCGACCCCGCGCGCGAGCGCCTCTACGCTGCCATGAGGGAGGTCGGTCTGATTGACTAGCGGCAACGCGTACACCGTCACGCTCATCGGCGCGGGCCGCATGGGCACGCTCATCGCCCAGGCACTCGAGGCGGACGGCAGCTTCGCGGTGACGGGCACGTACGACGTGGACAGCGCCTCTCAGCTCGATGTCGACGCCCCCACGGCGGACCTTGCCATCGACTTCAGCAACCGTGCGGCCCTGCCCCACACGCTGGCCTACGTCCGCCGCACGGGATGCGCGCTTCTCTCTGGTACCACCGGCTACTCCGACGAGGAGCTCGCGCAGATCAGGGCGCTGGGCGAGAAGAGCGCGGTCATCCACTCCGCAAACTACTCTCTGGGCGTGGCGGTACTCCGCCGCGTCACCGCCGAGGCGGCTCGCGCGCTCGCGGGCTGGGACGTGGAGATCGTCGAGACGCACCACAACCAGAAGGCCGACGCCCCCTCGGGCACCGCGAACATGCTGCTCGACGCCGTCGACCCCGGCCACGAGGCGGATGTCGTCTACGGTCGCGAAGGCATGGTCGGCGCACGGCCTCAGGGACAGATCGGGATACACAGCCTCCGCGGCGGCACCGTGGCGGGCACGCACGAGGTCCACTTCTTCGGCACGGACGAGGAACTCTGCCTCACCCACCGCGCCACGAGCCGTCAGATCTTCGTGAACGGAGCCGTCGCCGCGGCAAGGCGCCTCGTCACCAAGGGCCCCGGCTTCTACACCTTCGACCAGCTCATGTTCGGCGACGAGCCGCTCAATCGATAAGGGGATGCAACACTTGGACGCACAGGAAATCATCAACTACATCGCCAACGCACCCAAGAAGACGCCCGTCCGCGTCTTCGTTCGCGAGGCGCCGGGCGCGGACATCGACTACGGACCCGACTCCCACGTCTTCGGCACGGGCAGCAAGGTCGTGTTCGGCGACTGGTCCCAGGTCGGCCCCGCCCTCTCCGAGCATGCCTCCCAGATCGAGGACGTCGTCGTGGAGTGCGACCGCAGGAACTCCGGCGTCCCCATGCTCGACGTGCGCAACGTCAACGCGCGCATCGAGCCCGGCGCCATCATCCGCGAGAAGGTCACCATCGGGGACAACGCCGTCATCATGATGGGCGCGATCATCAACATCGGCGCCGTCATCGGCGAGGGCACCATGATCGACATGGGCGCCATCCTGGGCGGCCGCGCCATCGTGGGCAAGCACTGCCACGTGGGTGCCGGGACCGTCCTCGCGGGCGTCGTCGAGCCCGCAAGCGCCACCCCCGTCGTGATCGAGGACGACGTGATGCTCGGCGCGAACGCCGTCGTGATCGAGGGCTGCCGCGTTGGCAAGGGGGCCGTCGTCGCCGCCGGCGCCGTTGTCACGCAGGACGTGCCCGCAGGTGCTGTCGTCGCGGGATGTCCTGCCAAGGTCATCAAGATGAAGGACGAGAAGACCACCGCCAAGACCGCACTCATCGATGCACTGAGGTCCCTCTAGCGACCCGGGATAACCAGGACCCAAACCACAACGCGAGTACGAATCTTTCGCCTTGCTTTGGCCGCGCTCTCTGCTCCGGTGCGGGGGCGCGGCCTTACTTTTTGAACGCACGCGTTTCGGCATGCGCTCCGTTGCGTACGCTTGGCTTCCCTTCAGCTAAACTTTCCACCATACAAGCAAGATGCACGGAGGGAGCCTCATGAGCATTGTCACCACAATCCTCGCGACGCTGGTCGCAGCCGAGTTCTTCTTCATCCTCTACCTCGAGACCATCGCGACCACCTCGGACCGTACGGCAAAGGTGTTCGGGATGACGACCGCCGAGCTCAACCGTCCTTCCGTAAGGACCCTCTTCAAGAATCAGGGCGTGTACAACGGCCTCATCGCCGTGCTGGTGCTCGTCGCGGTCTTTGGCTTCGCGAGCAAGCCTGCCGTGGTGGCGCTCATGCTCTACGTCGTCGCGGTCGCGGCGTACGGCAGCGTGACCAGCAACCCCAAGATCATCCTCACCCAGGGCGGCCTCGCCATACTCGCGCTCCTGTCCTGTCTGCTCTAGGGGGCGTGCCATGACAAGGGGCGACAACGGAGGATGCGTAAAGGGCTGTCTCTGGGGGTTCCTCGGCTTCGTCCTCATTGCCCTGCTGAGCACGGTCCTGGCATGCGCGGGCTCGACTGCAGACTCGCACTCCAGCAGCAATGCCCAGCAGCAGACGGACACGAGCATCAGCGCATCCGATAGCGGCACGGAGGCGGAATCGAAACAGAAGGATCCTGTCCAGACCGACGCGACGGCATCATCCGCGGCGCAGGCGGCCAAGCCTTCCGCAAGCGATGCCACCAAAGGCCAGAAGCTGGTCGTGAGGTTCCTGGACGTGGGACAGGGGGACGCCGCCATCATCGAGTTCCCGGACGGCAAGACCATGGTGATCGACGCCGGCAGGGAGGGTGGCTCGACCGTCGACTCCGCGCTCGCGGCGGACAAGCGGAGCCGCATCGACTGGCTCGTGGCGACGCACCCCGACGCCGACCACATCGGCGGGCTCCCCACGGTGATCGGAGCAAACGAGATCGGCTCCGTCTGGGCACCCAACTGCAACCACTCGACCGAGACCTATACGCGCTTCCTCGAGGCGGTCGCGGCCAAGGGCCTCCAGATCGACGAGGCGACTGCCGGCAAGCAAATCGCCGCGCAGAACGGCTACCGCATCGACATCCTGTGGCCGCAGGCAGGCGCAAGCTACGACGACTCGAACGGCTACAGCGTCGTGATCCTCGTGACCTACGGGCAGAACACGTTCCTCTTCACGGGCGACGCGCCGGCCGAGGCGCTCGAGCAGTGCTCTGTCGGCTACGTTGACGTGCTGAAGGCGTCGCACCACGGATCCGCGTCGGGCACGAACGCGGCCGTGGCCCAGAAGCTCACGCCCAAGGTCGCAATCCTAAGCTATGGCCTGGACAACTCCTACGGCCATCCCGCCCAGACCGTGATGGACGCGCTCTCCGCCGTGGGAGCCACCATCTATGGCACGGGTGCGCAGGGGACGATCACGGTCACGTCCGACGGAACCAACGTGTCCGTCTCCACGGCACACCAGGGCACCGTCGTGGCGCAGAGCCAGGATGCGGGCGCGGGCTCCTCGACCCTTGACGGCGGCGGGCATGGTGGAAGCGGTGCGTCAACAAACGCGCAGGTAGCCGCCCCGCAGGCACAACCCTCCAGCGGCGCGACGGCGGGTCAGGACCAGACGGTCTACGTGGCACCCACGGGCAAGAAGTACCATGCGCAGGGCTGCCGCACGCTCTCGCGCAGCAAGAACGTGACGAGCATGACAAGGTCGCAGGCAGAGGCCGAGGGCTACACCGCCTGCCAGGTGTGCGGCGGCTAGGGCCCCGCGGAAGGGACGGCGTGACATGCGTGCAATCGTGGACAGGATCGAGGGCGACGTGGCTGTGCTCGAGCTGGACGGGACCCGCTTTGCGGACGTGCCGCTCTCGGAGCTGCCGGAAGGCACCCGCCAGGGAGACGTCCTCGACGGCGAGCCGGGCAACTGGCACGCCAACGAGGGCGAGAAGAACCGCCGCCTCGCGCATAACGCCGACCTCATGAGCAGGCTCTTCAAGCACTAGGGACGTTCTTCTCCCCCGCACGGGCGTTACGGGCAACGTCACAAGGCGTACCGATTCCTTAAACGCAGCTAACACGCACGCGACCGGCGTGAGCGACCATAGTTGGCAACGTCGTATGACTGATTCGAGGGTCGGTCGCGCGAGGGCGCGATGGAAGCCGGCCCGCAAAGGAGGATGTTGCCATGACGGACGACCTGTCCCACGCGTGCGATGCAGGAACGTGCCTTCGCAGGATGGTGGCCACTTCCACCAGGCGCAAGGCGTGCGTGGCGGCGCTTGCCCTTGGCGAGGCTGCCGTTGCGATTGCCGTGCTGAGCCCCCTGGGCGCGGCCGACGCCCTCTTTGGCGGAAGCCTTGCGGCCCGCCTTGCCGCCCTGGCATGCCTGACCCCCGCCGTCGTCGCGTGGGTGTGCGCCGTGTTCCTCACCTGGCACATGGGCCGCGAGTCCATGCGCGTCAGCAACGCCATGATGATTGTGCCCGCGACGCTGATCGCCTTCCTGGTGGTCTGCGCCGGCGACGCCGCGGCGCGCCTCGCGTTTGCGGGTGCGCTCCCCTCGGCCAAGGCGCTCCTCACGTTTGCGCTCGCCCCGCTGGTGGAGCCACTCGCGCTCAGGCTCGCGCTGCTCGTGCGAGAGGCCGTGATCCAGAGCGAGCCCTGGGCCCAGGCCCACGAGGGCGAGGACGCCACGGGCTCCCGTAACGCGTCCGGCAACGGCGCCAGCACGGCCAGCGGCGCGCTCGCGTAGCGGCGGGCGAGAAGAGCAGGACGAACCACCCCACGCCCGCAACCCCGCATGCGGGCACTCCCAAGAGAAGGACCTGGACCATGGGCTCGGGTCCTTCTCGCCCATGCGGGCACCGTTGCGTCGCAAGCGTGCCACAATGGGACGCGTCTGACGGGGCGGAAGGCGGAGGCGTCATGCGGGACATCACGGTGCGGCAGGCAACGCGGGCGGACCTTGACCAGGTGATGGCCGTGTACGCCGCGGCGCGCGAGTTCATGAGGCGGTCCGGCAACCCCGGCCAGTGGGGCGACGGCTTTCCGCCGCGCGAGCTTATCGAGGGCCGCATCGGGCGCGGGGAGCTGTACGTGGTCACGCGGGAAGGTGCCATACACGCGGCGTTTGCCCTCGTGCCCGGCCGGGACGCGTCCTATGCGCACATCGAGGGCGGCACGTGGGAGTCAGACGCCCCGTACGTGACGCTGCACCAGGTCGCGAGCGACGGCCAGGTGCATGGCGTGTTCCACCTGGCGGTTGGCCTCGCGCTCGAGCGCTGCCGCCACCTGCGCGTGGACACGCATCGCGACAACAGGCCGATGCAGGCGGCTGCCCAGCGCGAGGGCTTTACGTACCGCGGCATCGTCTACGTGCGCGACCACTCCCCTCGCCTGGCGTACGAGCTCGTGGCGCCGGAGCGCTAGGCCGCACGGTCCGGCCGCGCTCAGTCGCACCCGCCCCCACCAGCAACGCCTAACCGAGTAGCGCCTCGAGCTCCTCCGGCGCAAAGCGGTAGCTCGCGCCGCAGAAGTGGCAGTGCACGTCCGCAGACTCGCCCTTCTCTATCATGTCGCGCATCTCGCGCTCGCCCAGCGCCAGCACGCAGCGGGCGGCGCGGTCCTTGTCGCAGCCGCAGTGGAACTGCGCCGGCATCGCGTCCAGCTCCTGGTAGTCCATGCCGCGCAGCAGGTGCGCCAGCATGTCCGAGGGGCCCATGCCATCCTCCAGCATCTGCGTGACGGAGCGCACGCCCGCGAGGTTCCGCTCCAGCTGGTCAAGAACGTAGTCCTCGCAGCCCGGCATCGCCTGGATCACAAAGCCGCCCGCCTGGCGCACGGTGTAGTCCACGTCCACGAGGACGCCCACGCCAAGCGACGTGGGAATCTGCTCGCTCTCCGCAAAGTAGTAGGTCAGGTCGTCCCCGATCTCGCCAGACACGAGGCCAATCGTGCTCGAGTACGGCTCCATGTGCGCGATGTCGTGGATCACGGTGAGCGTGCCCGCGCCCACGGCGCCGCCCACGTCCAGGTGGCTGTCCGGGCGCAGCGGCAGCCAGGCGTTGGGATGGTACGCGAAGCCCTTGACCTGCCCCTGGTTGTTGGCGGTCACGGTGAGCCCGCCCACGGGACCGTCTCCGCGGACCTCCAGCGTGATGAGCTCGTCGTCCACCTTGGACATGGCGCCCATCATCTGGCCCGCCATCATGAGGCGCCCCAGCGCCGCGGTGACCACGTTGCTCGTGTGATGGCGGTCGCGCATCTCCTGCACCGTCTCGCGCCCGCTCATGGCAAACGCGCGCAGCTGGCCGTCGGCCGCCGTGCCGCGCACGATGTGGTCGTGGGCGTGAAGCCGCGCCTCCCCGAGGTTGATGACCTTCTCGTCCGTGTTCTTCTCGCCCATGCCGCCTCGCCTTCCGCGCCGTCGCGCTCGCATCCAATGGCTTGAGTGATACCCCAACGGCGGCACGCACCTTTGGCTGATATTGAGGCCTCACACGTCACACATACGCCACGTGCCTACGCGGGCGAGAAGAACGTTCGATTGCCGCTCGGCAGGCCACCTGACTCGAGATTCCATTTTGGAACCTCAAGGGGTCTCCAACCTAGGTGCCAATCTAGCATCTAGACAGGTCAGAGGCCCGTGATTCAATCGGGGAGAGCTTTGAAGTCACAGTTTGTGACTTCAAACGGCAGACGCCCGGCAATCGTTGATACAATTCCCAAACATCACATTTCGTGATGTTTGGGAGGCGGGAGGGTTCCATGACAGATGAACGTATTCAGGCGCGCGCCATCGAAAAGCATACCGAGGTAGTCCAGGTCCCCAACGTTCAAATCCGCAACATGATCTATATGGTGCGCGGATCGCTTTCCAGAAAGATTCTGCTTCAGGCTGACTAAGGACGAGGCTGATGACTTGAAATCACAGTTTGTGATTTCAAGTGCAGATGGATGGGGTGGCAGGAGGAGAAGTCTGCCCCGAGTCTTCACCGAGCAGGGGGTCTCGATGCTTTCCGCCGTGCTACGCAGTGACACGGCCATCGAGGTGAGCATCCGCATTATGGACGCATTTGTCGAGATGCGCCGCTTCATTGCGGACAATGCTCAGATGCTCGAACGCATAAGTACCATAGAGCTTAGGCAGCTTGAATACCAGAAATGCACCGATGAACGTTTCGAGCGTATCTTCGACTATATGGACGCCCACGAGGAACCAATCCAGAGAGTCTTTTTCGACGGCCAGGTCTGGGATGCCTTCGAGCTCCTCACGTCCTTCGTGCTGCGCGCAAAACGTGAAATCGTGCTCGTGGACGGCTACGTCGATACAGGCACCCTCAATGTACTCGCGAAGAAGCATTCGGACGTCAGGGTCACCATCTGGACCCACCCTAAGACGCGCCTCACGCAACGGGACGTCGATACCTTCAACGCGCAGTACCCAAAGCTCGAAGTTCGCCATACAGATACATTTCACGACCGGTTCCTCATACTGGACGGGACTGAGGCGTATCTGGTCGGGGCGTCGCTCAAGGACGCTGGAAAAAGACCTTTGGGATTGCGCGGATTGAGGACGAGAAGATCGTTCGGTCCATACTCGAAAGGTTGAACAAAGAAGCACGGTAAGAAAAATCCCCCACCCGGCAACCAGATGAGGGACTGCGAATTTGGTCGCGGGGGCAGGATTTGAACCTACGACCTCCGGGTTATGAGCCCGGCGAGCTACCAGACTGCTCCACCCCGCAATGTCTGGGCGCACCCTGTGCGCAAGTAATAAATATAGGGACAAGGTAGCCGTCTGTAAAGAAATACTTCCGTTTGTGAAGACGTCTCCACAAATCGCAGCCGCAGCCCCCTCACTCGTTGTCCGCATCATCAACATGCAAGGCCGCCGTCCTTCTCGCCCGCGGGACATGCCCGTGCGATAATGGGAAGGATTCATTCAGGGGCAGACTCACGCATGGGAGCACGATGGACGACAAGACGTTTGCGGAGGAGCAGGAGCACCTCGACGCGATATACGCCGAGCTCGAGAGGGTGCGCGACATCCTGACCGAGGAGCTCGAGGTCAAGCACAAGGAGGCCGCCAAGGACCTGAAGGACCTCTCGGAGGAGGTCCGCATCGACTTTGGCGGCGCGGACGAGACGATGGAGACCCTTGCCGCCATCGAGACCCTCAACTCCGTGATCGACACGTACAACCAGCAGCACGACTTTGAGGTCGAGAAGCTCGGGCGCTGCATGATGCTGCTGCGCCAGCCCTACTTTGCAAAGGTGCGCCTGCAGATGCGCCCCGGCCGCCCCGCGCGCGACGTCTACATTGGCTCGGCCGGCATGACGGACCGCAACCGCATGCCGCTGGTGGTGGACTGGCGCAACCCCGTGGCCGAGACCTACTACAACCAGCAGATGGGCCCCACCTCCTACAAGGTTGACGGTCGCGTGCGCACCGTCAACCTGGAGCTGCGCCGCCAGTTTGACATCACGCGCAACCACCTGAACGCCTACTTCGACACCACCGTGGCCATTGAGGACTCGCTCCTGCTGAACGCGCTCAAGCGCCACCACACGGAGAAGCTGCAGGCCATCACGGCGACCATCCAGCGCGAGCAGAACCAGGTCGTGCGCCACGACGACGTGCCGGTCCTGCTGGTGGACGGCATCGCGGGCTCCGGCAAGACGTCCGTGCTGCTGCAGCGCATCGCTTTCCTGTTCTACCGCGAGCGCTCCACGCTCAGCCCCGACCAGGTCTTCCTCTTCACGCCCAACAACGTGTTCGAGAAGTACATAGACACCGTGCTCCCCACCCTGGGCGAGTCCAACCCCCAGACGTTCACGTGGCGCGACTTCCTGGCGAGCCTGGGCCTGGCCGACCGCGCCACCGGTGCCGAGGACAGCCCGGAGTCGCTCGAACGGCTCGAGGCGGCCGTGGAGCACGCGACGCTTGAGGAGGCCGACCTGCGCGACATCCGCCAGGACGACGTGGTGCTCCTCAAGGCGTCCTCCGTCCGCGGCGCCGTGCAGAAGTTCGAGCGCTTTGGCCTGGGCCCGCGCATGATCGCCCTCGTGAAGGACGAGCTGCACGACCGCCTGGACCGCCGCATCGCCTCGCTCGCGCACGACGAGGACGTGCAGGAGGCGATGCTCGGCATGGACGTGGACGAGCAGATCGAGGCGTTTGGCGAGGTCATATCCCCCGCCAACGACGACGAGACCTACGCCTACGCCAAAAAGCTGCTCGCCAAGCGCTACGCCCCCGCGCACGACCAGATCGAGTCCCTCGCGTGGCTTCGCCTCGACCGCATCGGCTGCCGCCTGCTGGGCAAGACAAACGTCAGCGCGGCCGAGTGGATGTTCCTGCGGCTCCTCATAACCGGCCACGGCGCGGACGACACGCGCTACGTGATGATCGACGAGGTGCAGGACTACACGCCCACGCAGCTCATCGTGCTCGCGCGCTACTTTGGCCGCGCGCACTTCCTGCTGCTGGGTGACCGCAACCAGGCCATCCACGAGGGTACGGCCACCTTCGAGCAGATACGCGACATCTTCACGCGCACGCACGGCAGCGTGGAGGAGTGCCGCCTGCTCACGAGCTACCGCTCCAGCCCGGAGATAACGCACCTCTTTGCGGGCCTGATGGATGCGGACGAGCGCGTGCAGCTCTCGTCCGTGCAGCGCGAGGGCGTGCCGCCGCGCTTCCACGAGGTGGCGGACGGCCAAGCCAACGCGGAAGCCTACCTCCAGACCCTGTGCCAGGTGGTGGAGGACGCCTCGCACGGCGAGGGCCTCACGGCGATCGTGGCGGCGGACCGGCGCCGCGTGAGCTGGCTCTCCAAGCAGCTGGCCCAAAGGCTCACGCTCCCCTCGGACGCGGACGCACCGGCCGAGGCCCGTCCCCTGGTGAAGACCCTCAAGGGCGACGAGCCGCTCCCCGCCAGGGGCGTGGTGCTGATGGACCTGGCGCTCGCCAAGGGCCTGGAGTTTGACCACGTGATCGTGCCCGACGCGCAGGCCGACGTCTACCCGGACACGCCGCTTGCGCGCCGCCGGCTCTACACCGCGATATCGCGCGCCATGCACGAGGTGGACCTCGTGTCGCAGGGCCGCATTTCTCCCCTGCTCGCAGATGCCATGGCGGAGGCCGCGGGAGGCGAGGCGTGATGCGCTGGGTGGTTTCGGCCTTGATAGGCTACCTGTTTGGCTGCTTCCTCACGGCGGACGTGGTGTGCCGCCGCATGGTGGGCAAGTCTGCCTTTGACGTGGGCGTGGGCAACCCCGGCATGGCAAACGTGGGGCATGAGCTGGGCACGCGCGCCGCGGCCGTTGTGCTGGCGGGAGACATCGCCAAGACGCTCGTGGCGTGGCTCGTGGTGCGGGCGATCTTTCCCGCTGACGCGGGCGTGTGCGGCTTCCTGGCCACCACGGGCGCCACGCTGGGACACAACTTTCCGTTCTGGCACCGCTTTCGCGGCGGCAAGGGCGTGACCACCACCTGCTCCGCCATCATCCTGGCGGTGCCGGCGCTGGGCATGGCGAGCGCCGCCGCGGGCCTCGTGGTGGTGCTGGTCTGGGGCTACCTCTGCGTAGGCGCCGTCACGATCACGGTCTGCTTCCTGGTGGGCTGCGCCCTCATGTTTGGCCTGCTCAGCCCCTATACTGTGTGCGCTGCCCTGCTGTGCGTGCTCATGTTCATCGCACACGGGAGCGCCCTGCGCGAGGCCGCGGCCGGCACCATGCGCCGTGCCAGCATTTCGGAAAAGTTCTGGAAGGCCATCCGCCGCGAGCGCTAGCCGCGCTCGCGCTCATCTGCGGAGGGCGAGGCGGACAGCACGTCAAAGCGGTTGATGCGCATCAGGATCTGCTGCACGTCCAGGATGCCGCGGATGGTGCTGGGGCGGCGCTGCCCCTTGCTGAAGACGCGCACGTCCTGGCGGCCGCCCAGCAGGGCGCGGTGCCACTCCATGCTCGTGATGTCGCGGTACGCGATGGTGCGCTGGCGCCCCAGGATGGGAGTGACGACCATGCGGTCGTCGTAGGTGACCACGGAGTAGCGGCGCATGAGCAGCCAGAGCAGGAACATGGTCACCACGAAGGACGAGAAGAACGAGCCCAGCACGACCGTGCTCGCCTCGAACACGCCGAGCGAGCACAGCCAGGTGAGCGCAAGGCCCAGCACCGCCATGAACACCATCACGACAATGAGCGTCCGCGTGAGGACGGACGCCGCGACGTAGGTGTCGTGGTGGCGGTGGTGGCGCTCGGAGAGGCCCCTATCGGCCAGGTGCTGCCCGGTCGCCGCAAGCACGGGAAGCACGATCATGAGCGCGAGGGACACGAGCCGCATCATCGCGACGCCCCCTGGGCCATCTGGCCGCACGCGCATGTGATCGTGCTGTCTGTTCCCATTGCGCTACCTCTTGTCCCGAGTTTCCACCAATAGATTAGCCTGAAAAAAGCCCGCGGCGGAGCCTTGCTCTGGCGTTCGGGCGGCTGGGGGCCGTCTGCGGCGAGCCCGTCTGCCCAACGGCGCGATGGGTCCCGCGAGCGGCGCCGTCCGCGGGACCTCCGAACGGCGCGCCCGCCGCGATCCCGTTAGGCCTGCGGCACCGCGAACTTGGCCACGAGCCGCTCGAGCAGGTCGACCGTGAGCTCGAGGCTCCGCACCGGCACGAACTCGCGCACGGAGTGGCAGGAGTAGCCGCCCGTGGCGATGTTGGGGCACGGCAGCCCGCGGAAGCTGAGCTCCGCGCCGTCGGTACCGCCGCGCACGGCCACGACCTTGGGGTCGAGCCCCACCTCGCGGTTGGCCTCCAGCGCATGGTCGATCAGGAAGCGGCAGTCCTCGAACTTCTCCGCCATGTTGCGGTACTGCTGGCGCACGTCCACGGTCACGGTGCCCTCGCCGTAGCGGTCGTTCAGGAAGGCAGCGATCCTGCGCAGCGTGGCCTCGCGGTTCGCGAAGGAGTCCGCGTCGAAGTCGCGCAGGATGTAGCCGAGCCTGACCTCGCTCGCCGTGCCGGAGATGCTGATGGGGTGATAGAAGCCCTCGCGGCCCTCCGTGTGCTCCGGGCGCTCGGCCGCGGGCACCATCTGCTGGAACTCGCTCGCCACGGTGATGGCGTTGACCATGATGTCCTTGGCGCTGCCCGGATGCACCATCACGCCGCGCACGGTGACCGTCGCCTCCGCCGCGCTGAAGCACTCGTAGTTGAACTCGCCCAGCGCCTCGCCGTCCACGGTGTAGCACCACTTTGCGCCAAAGCGCGGTATGTCGAGCAGGCGCGCGCCGTGGCCGATCTCCTCGTCCGGCACAAAGGCCACCTTGAGCGTGGGGTGCGGAAGCTCAGGGTGCTGCGTCAGCCTGGCCAGGAGCGCCATGATCTCGGCCACGCCGGCCTTGCCGTCGCTGCAGACGATGTCCTGGCCCACGAACTGCGCCAGGTCGGGCACCTGTGCGGGCGTGGTCACGACCTCGCGCCCGTCCACGACGCCGTGGACGAGGTTGCCGCCCTCGTAGTGCACCACGTGCGGCTTGACGCCAGACGCCGGCGCGTCGAACGAGGTGTCGATGTGCGAGCAGAGCCCCAGCGCGGGCAGGCCCTCGGCCCCCGCGGAGGCGGGCAGGCTCGCCGTCACGTAGGCGTGCTCGTCCACGCGCACGTCGTCCAGGCCCAGGGCGCGCAGCTCGTCGCCCAGGTAGGCAGCCATCTTGTGCTGCGTGGGGGTCGAGGGTGTGACCTCCTCGTTGTTGGGGTCGGACTGCGAGTCGATCTGCACGTAGCGCATGAAGCGCTCGAGCACGTCGGAGGGCGTAGGTTGGTATGTCACGTTCTTCTCCCTTGCTATGTCTTTTGATGTCAGAGTTTCCGTCCAATGTCCAACAGCATGATACCCCACCCTCCCTCGACGCCTTTGAGGCCACCTGAACAAAGTGATAGGCTGGATTGGTGCGTGTGTCGCGACCTGCCCCATTGCGACGGCGCACGGCAAATCCACCCTACAGAGAGGTTTTCCATGTCCCTACGCCGTCGCTGGCTGCCCATCCTGCTCGCAGGCGTCTTCGTCGTGGCGATGGTCGCCCTTTCCGGCATCCTGCGCTGCCCCGAGGTCCTCTTCCCCGAGACGGCCGCAATCCTCTGCGGCGCCTGGATCCAGCCCTCCCAGGCCTGGAACGTCGACCGCCGCCGCATGATCGGCCTCATGTGCGCGGGCTCCGTCTTCGGGCTCGCCGTCAACCTGCTGCTCCCGTGGCCGCTGTGGCTGCGCGCGCCTTTGGGATACCTGTTTTGCGCGGTCGCGATGAACGTCGTCGGCGCGGACATGACGCCCATGCTCTCCGCGGCGATCCTGCCCATGGTGCTCGGCACCAGGGAGTGGGCCTACCCCGTGGCCGTCACCACCATCGTGTGCCTGGTGTGCCTGGGCCAGGTCAAGCTCGAGCGGCTTGGCCTGCGCGAGAAGATCGACTACCGCACCTTCCGCCTGGCGCCGCGCGAGGCCTTTGTGGCGTGGGGGCGTCGTCTCCTGGTGTTCTGCGTGCTGGCCTGCCCTGCCTTTGCCACCGGCAACGCCTACCTGGCCGTGCCGCCGCTGCTGGTCGCCTACACGGAGCTCACGCGCCCGGACATGACGCTGCGCCTCCGTCCGCGCCGCACGTGGTGCACGCTAGCGCTCGCAGCGCTCGTGGGCTGTGCCGCCCGCAATGCCGTCGAGTACCTGCACGCCCCCGCATGGCTGGTCGCGATCTTCGCGTTTGCGGCGCTCGTCCTCGTGTGGGACCGCCTGCACGTGTGGATGCCGCCGGCGGGCGCCCTCATGCTGCTCGCGTTCCTGGCACCGTGGCCGGGCCCGTGGACCTACTTTGTTGAGGCGACCATCGGCGCGGCCGTGTGGGTCCTGGTGGCCGTCTACCTCTTCCCCGGCATCCGCCCCGGCGTCGCCGGCGCTCCTGCGGAGAAGCCCTAGGCCCCGGCCTCGGAGCCGTTGGGCTGGCCCTCCGGCCGCTCCTCCTGCATGAGCCCCCACCACTCGCGCGCGAGCGGCAGGTACTCTGCCGCAAACACGTCCTGCGCATGCTCGCACGTGTCGGACAGGTAGCCATCGACCTTGCCCCACTCGCGTATGCCGCGCAGGTAGAACTCGCGCAGGTCGTCCGTGATGATGAAGGGCGTCAGGCCGGACCTCAGGCACTCCTTGAACATGACAAGGCGCCCGACCCTGCCGTTCCCGTCCGAGAACGGGTGGATGCGCTCCATCCTCACGTGGAAGTCGAGTATGTCGCGAAGGTCCCTTGCAGATCGCTCGTAGGCCGAGAAGAGCTCCGACATCAGTCGCGGCACGTCATTTGGGCTCGCGGCCCTCGTGGATGGTACGGCGCCCACGATCGCGTTGCTCGCGCGCTTGTAATCGCCCACGGCCATGATCGGGTTGGCGTCGTCCGAGGTGCCTCGCTTCAAAATCCCATGCAGGCCCTTGAGGTAGGCGCCGGTAAGCGGCTCGTCGAACGTGTCGACAACGTGGTCGAAGGCGTTGAAGTGGTTCCTCGCCTCCACGATGTCATCCACCTTCGCGGTCCCGGCAAAGGTGCCGCGGTCAAACACCTGGACGGTCTGGTCGTGCGTGAGCGTGGAGCCCTCCATGTGGTTCGAGTTGTAGGCAAAGTCGCACTGGCACGCCTTGTAGACGTTGCCGTCGACGTGCCTCCCCCTTTGGTCCCGCAAGACCTCGACGAGCCAGTTCATCCAAACCTCCGCCCATATCTCCTGACGACAACCATTCTCCCACACAAGAGGCGGCGCCGGACACGATGCCCGACGCCGCCTCCTTCAACCGGCAGCAGCCATAGCCGCCAGGTCTCTTGTAACTGACGCCTACCTCACGCCGGCGCGGCGCTTGGCGTCCTCGATCTCGTCGAGCTGCTCGCGGGTAAGGTGGATGCGTCCTTCTCCCCTGCCGACGGTGATGCCGCCGTCGTCGTCCACCTTGGTGCCGTAGGCGGCGTAGCCGCCGCTCACGGGGGCGCCCTCGTTCACGATGTGGTCCTCGAGCTCGCCCTTGCGGCGCAGGTGGCCGTACTCCTCGAAGTTGGGGATGACGCGGTTCGTGGGGTCGTCGTCGTTGTGGAGCGTGAACGACGCGTCCGCGTCGCCCGCGGCCTGGGCCTGGCGCTGGTTCTCCTTGGCCACGCTGATCATCAGCTTGATGCGGTTGAGCTGGTTGACCTCGGAGGCGCCGGGGTCGTAGTCGACGGCCACGATGTTGCTCTCGTGGTGCATCTGGCGCAGGCGCTTGATGACGGACTTGCCCACGACGTGGTTGGGCAGGCACGCGAACGGCGAGCACACGATGATGTTGGGCGTGCCGCTCTCGATGAGGTCGCACATCTCTGCCGTGAGGAGCCAGCCCTCGCCCATCGTGTTGCAGAGCGAGAGGACCTCGGAGGCCTTGGCGGCCAGGTCGAAGATGCTGCCGTACGGCTCGAAGCGCTCGGACTTCTCGAGCATCTTGTTGATGGGCTCGCGCATGCCCTCCAGGAAGTCGATGCCCAGTTTGTGGGTCACGCGGCTCGAGAGCTTGGTGCCCAGCTCGCGGTTCATGTTCACCTGGTTGGACACGCCAAACAGGAAGAAGTCGACCAGGCCCGGCACGTCGGCCTCGCAGCCCTCGTTCTCGATCACCTTCACGACCTGGTTGTTGGCCGTCGGGTGGAACTTGACCAGGATCTCGCCAACCACGCCCACGCGCGGCTTGCTGCGGTCGTTCACCAGCGGCAGCCTGTCAAAGGTGCGGATGGTGTCCTCGCACAGGTTATAGAAGTCGCGCTTGTCCATGCTTCCGATCATGGACTTGACGCGGCTCATGTAGAACTCGTACTCGCGGTCCGCCGCGCCCTTCTCGGCCTCGTACGGACGCGTGCGATACAGGCACTTCATGAGGAGGTCGCCGTACAGCAGCGCGTACACGGCGCGCTTGAGCAGGCCCGGCTTGAGGATGTTCCAGCCGGGGTTGTTCTCGTCCAGGCCGCCCGCGACGGAAAGCGAGATCACGGGGATGTCGGCGTGTCCGGAGTCCTTCAGGGCCTTGCGGATGAGCGCGATGTAGTTGGTGGCGCGGCAGCCGCCGCCAGTCTGGCTGATGAGCACGGCCGTGCGGCTCAGGTCGTACTTGCCAGAGAGCACCGCCTCCATGATCTGGCCCGTGACCAGGATGGACGGGTAGCAGATGTCGTTATTCACGTACTTCAGGCCCGTGTCGACAGCCTTGTGGTCGACGGAGGGGAGAAGAACGAGGTTATACCCCTCGGACCTCAGCAGCTGCTCGCAGATCTCGAAGTGGATGGGGCTCATCTGCGGGGCGAGGATCGTGTAGCCCTCGGCCTGCATGTCCTTGGTGTAGCGCACCTTCTTGAACGCGGCGCTCTTGGCCTTGCGGTACACCGGCGTGCGGCGCGAGAGGTCGGTCTGGCGCGCCTGCTCCAGGCGGCCGTCGGCCATGTGGACGCCCACGGGGGCCTCCTCCACGACCTGGCCCGCGGCGGTCTTGCGCTCCAGTTCGGCACGCTCCTCCTTGAGGGCCGCCATGAGCGAGCGCACGCGGATGCGCGCGGCGCCCAGGTTGCTGACCTCGTCGATCTTGAGCACGGTGTAGATCTTGCCCGAGGCCTCCAGGATCTCCTGCACCTCGTCGGTCGTGAGCGCGTCGAGGCCGCAGCCAAAGCTCTGCAGCTGGATCATGTCAAGGTCGTTGCGCGTCGCCACAAAGCGCGCGGCGCGGTACAGGCGGCTGTGGTACATCCACTGGTCCACCACGCGGATGGGCCTCTCGGGCTTCATCTTGTGCGCCACGGAGTCCTCGGTCAGCACCGCAAAGCCAAAGCCGTGCAGCATCTCGGGGATGCCGTGGTTGATCTCGCCATCGTTGTGGTACGGACGGCCCGCCAGCACGATGCCGTGGGCATCGTTGTCCTCGATCCACTTGAGGGTCTCGTCGCCCTTGCGGTGCATCGCGTCCTTGAACGCGAGGTCCTCCTCCCAGGCGGCGTTGACGGCCTCGTCCACCTCGGCGCGCGTCATGTCCGGGCCCCTGAAGCGGCCCTTGCCCGCCTCGGCGTCCTCCTTGCGCTCCACCTGCAGGATCTCGTACAGGCGGCGCTTCAGCTCGTTCTTGTTGTCATACGGGATGAACGGGTCCAGGTACTCCACATTGGGGGCAGAGAGCTCGTCCACGTTGAGGCCCAGCGCCTGCGGGTAGCTCATCACGATCGGGCAGTTGTAGTGGTTCGTCGCGGTGTCGTCCTCCTGGCGCTCCCAGCGGATGCACGGCATCCAGATGAAGTCGGGGTCCTTCTCCAGAAGGTTCATGATATGGCCGTGGCTGAGCTTGGCCGGGTAGCACACGGACTCGGACGGCATGGACTCCGTGCCCGCCTCGTACGTCTTGCGGGTGGTCTTGTCGCTCAGGATCACGCTGAAGCCCAGCTTGGTGAAGAACGTGTGCCAGAACGGGTAGTTCTCGTACATGTTGAGCGCGCGCGGGATGCCCACGGTGCCGCGCGGGGCCTCGTCGGCGGGCAGGCTCTTGCGGTCGAACAGCAGGCGGTTCTTGAACTCGAAGAGGTTCGGCGCCTTGGACTGCTCGCTCTTGGGCTTGCCCGAGCCCTTCTCGCAGCGGTTGCCCGTGATGAAGCGGCGGCCGTTGCCAAAGCTGTTGATGGTCAGCAGGCAGTTGTTGGAGCAGCGCCCGCAGTGCGCGTTGGTGTGCTTGACCTTGAGGTTGTCGATCTCCTCGCGCGAGAGCAGGCCCGAGGTCCCCGCCGCGCCGGCACGGTCGCGGGCGAGAAGTGCGGCGCCATAGGCTCCCATCGTGCCCGCGATGTCCGGCCTGATCACCTCGCGGCCCGTGAGCAGCTCGAACGCGCGCAGCGTCGCGTCGCTCATGAACGTGCCGCCCTGCACGACCACGTACTTGCCGATCTCGTCGTAGTCGCGCAGCTTGATGACCTTGAAGAGCGCGTTCTTGATGACGGAGTAGGAAAGGCCCGCGGCCACGTCGCCGATGGTCGCGCCCTCCTTCTGGGCCTGCTTCACACGCGAGTTCATGAACACGGTGCAGCGGCTGCCCAGGTCAACGGGGTGCTTGCCCTTCACGGCCGCCGCCGCGAACTCCTGCACGGTCATGCCCATGGAGTCCGCGAAGTTCGCCACGAAGCTGCCGCAGCCGCTCGAGCACGCCTCGTTCAGGCTGATGTGCTCGATGATGCCGCCCCTCACCTGCAGGCACTTCATGTCCTGGCCGCCGATGTCCAGGATGAAGTTCACGTCGGGCACGAAGGCCTTGGCGCCGCGCAGGTGCGCGACCGTCTCGATCTCGCCGGAGTCCGCGCCCAGGGCCTCGATCAGGATGCCCTCGCCGTAGCCGGTCGTCGTGACGTGGCCGATCGTGCAGTCGTCGTTCAGGTGGTCGTAGATGTCGTCCATGATCTTGCGGGCGGTACCCAGGACGTCACCGTTGTTGTTGTCGTACCAGGTGTACAGCAGCTCGCCGTCCTCGCCCACGACGGCCGCCTTCATGGTGGTGGAGCCGGCGTCGAGGCCGATGAACACGCGGCCGTGGTAGTCGGCCAGGTTGCCCTTGGGGACGACCTGCTTGTCGTGGCGCTCCTTGAACTCGCGGTAGTCGTCCTCGGTAGCGAAGAGCGGGTCGAGGCGCGCGACCTCGGTGCCCTGCGTGTCGCCCAGGTTGTCCAGGTCGCTGATGACCTTCTGGAACGTGACGACCTTGTCGGTCTCGCCCGCGAGCGCCGCGCCCGTCGCCACGAAGAGGTGCGCGTTCTTGGGGACGATGCGGTGCTCCTCGTCGAGCTTCAGCGTGACGTAGAAGCGCTTCCTCAGCTCGGACAGGTACTGCAGCGGGCCGCCGAGAAACGCCACGTACCCACGGATGGGGTGGCCGCACGCGAGGCCGGACACGGTCTGGTTCGCGACCGCCTGGAAGATGGATGCGGCCACGTCCTCGCGCGCCGCGCCCTCGTTCAGCAGGGGCTGCACGTCGGACTTGGCGAACACACCGCAGCGGCTCGCGATGGGATAGATGTGCTTCGCGCCCTTGGCGAGCTCGTTCAGGCCGCCGGCGTCGGTCTCCATGAGGGAGGCCATCTGGTCGATGAATGCTCCCGTGCCGCCGGCGCAGGTGCCGTTCATGCGCTGCTCGATGCCGTTGTCGAAGTAGATGATCTTCGCGTCCTCGCCGCCGAGCTCGATGGCGCAGTCCGTCTGCGGGATGAGCGCCTCGACGGCGTGCTTCGACGCGATGACCTCCTGCACGAACTCCACGTTCAGCCACTGTGCGAGCAGCATGCCGCCCGAGCCGGTGATGGAGACGCGCATGGGCACGTCACCCAGGGCCTTCTGCGCCTTGCGGAAGACCTCCTTGGCGGTCGCCTTCACGTCGGTGTGGTGACGCTCGTAGTTCGCGTAGATCAGGTTGTCGTTCTCGTCGATGACGGCGAGCTTCACCGTGGTGGAGCCCACGTCGATGCCCAGGCGCAGGTGCGCGTGGGACAGGTCGATCGGGTTCTTGGGGCTGAGCTCGGCGCCGTTCTGCTTGAGCTCGACGGCCGGCTTGGAGGCCGCCTGGCGGGCGTTGGACGCTGCGGTGTTAGTCATCGTTCTTCTCCTTAAGGTTAAGAAGCCCAAGGCCCATGGCGAACCTGGGTACGTTGAAGTCGATCGGGCGGCCGTACAGGTCTCCGGGCCGCACGAACATGAGGGCCGTCATGAGGCGGGCCATCACGTCCACGCTCTCGCGCATGCCGCCGGTGAGCCACTCCACCAGGACGCCGACCTCGGCGCTCACGGCAAACGTGAGGTAGTAGTCAAAAAACGATCCCATGGCGCGGGCGTCCAGCCCGTCGAGCGCGCGGCTGGCGACGACCTCGCGCACCATGTCCTTGATGTGCTGGGCAAACGCGGGGTCCCCGCCCTTGCCCAGGAGGGCGCCCAGGTAGCTGCCGCGCTGCTTGAAGTACTCCAGCAGCTCGCGCGAGCCGGGGCACGGCTCCATGTCGTCGAGCGCGCCCTCCAGCTCCTCCAGGTTCACCCTCGAGAGGTTTCCCACCAGGCCCCGCAGGTCCTCGATGGTCTCCTCCTCCGTCTGGCTCACCAGGTCCTGGATGTCACGAAAGTGCAGGTAGAACGTGCGACGCGTCACGTCGGCACGCTCGGTCACGGCGGTCACGGTCACCTTGGAGAGGTCCCCCGTCGCCTGGATCTCGGCGGCCAGGGCGTCCCTCAGCGCGCAGCGCGTGCGGACCGACCTCCGGTCCAACGCCTGCGGCCGCGCCGGTGCGCGCCGTCCCACCTGCTGCGCCTTGGTGCGCACAGCGGTCTCGCTCATCAACACGCCTCCCACTCATGCTCACGTCGAGCAGTACTACACAACATGGGAAGTATTGCACAATCTGAGAAGAACGGCGGACCTTTCTTCCGCTCTCACGCAACGGGCACAGCAAATGGACGGAAGCGTTTCTCATACATTTCGCCTGTATGCATGCAGTTGTTTCGCAAGTCACTTCCAACGCATTAGCTTGCAAATTTGCATCTTATTTATAGCCGTTATGTTACGAATCTTCAGATTGCGTCAACCTACGATGCACAAAAGTCGATACTCCCCAACAACGCACGGAGCAACCCCCGGGCGTGAACAGCGCGGCAACAAAGATGACTGCCGTGCAAGCAAATAGGGACGGAGCAATCATGCAGAACAAGAAGCAGAGCCACATCAGGGACCTCGTCGAGACCGGCATGTCCAGGCGACAGTTCGTCAACGCCTGCGGGCTGAGCATCGTTGGAATGGGGGCCGCGACCCTGCTCGCCGGCTGCGGAGGCTCCAGTTCTGACTCGAGTTCGAGCGGCTCGTCCTCGTCATCCTCCTCCAAGGGCGCGAAGGAGTACATCCTCGTCAAGAAGGGAAAGCTGATCGGCGTCTCCGACATGGCCTACCCGCCGCTCGAGTCCATCCCGGACGGCTCCACCAAGCCCGAGGGCTTCGAGATCGACATGATGGACGCCCTGGCTGCCAAGCTCGACCTCGAGATGGAGTGGCTGCCCGCCACCAAGTTCGACACGATCATCCCGCTCATCAAGCAGGGCGGCAAGGCGGACGTGGGCGTCTCGGCCTTCACCATCACGGACGACCGCAAGAAGGAGATCAACTTCACCAAGCCCTACCTCAACTCCAACCAGGGCCTCGTCAACCGCAAGGCCGACGGCAAGGTGAGCGAGGACCAGCTCAACGCCAAGGGCAAGCAGATCGCCGTCCAGTCCGGCACCACCGGCGAGTCCTGGGTCAAGGAGAACCTCTCCAAGGCGACCTGCGTCCCGCTGGACGACGCCATCCAGGCCATGACCGGCGTCCAGTCCGGCCTGTACAACGCAGCCGTGCTCGACCTCCCCGTCGCGTCGTACCTCTGCACCAAGTCCTACACGGACCTGCAGGTCGACATCCAGATCGCCACGGGCGAGCAGTACGGCATCGTCGTCAGCAAGAAGAACACCAAGCTGCTCAAGGACCTCAACAGCGCGATCGAGGCCATCAAGAAGGACGGCACCATGGACACGCTCCAGAAGAAGTGGTTCGGCACCACGCTGTAGTCCTTCTCGCCCAGCGTACCTAAAGAAGCGGCACGACCTGACACCAGACTCCAGAGGGGAAACCAAGCATGAACCAGGCAAACTTCACCCGTCGCGACTTCTTCCAGATGTGCGGGCTGAGCGCCGTCGGCCTCGGGCTCGGCAGCGTGCTCGCGGGCTGCGGCGGCTCGGGCTCCGACTCCAGCTCCAGCTCGGGCTCCAGCGGCTCCGGCTACACGCTGGTCAAAAAGGGCAGCCTCACGATGATATCGAACTTCTACTTCCCGCCCTTCGTATCGATGGACGACAAGACGGGCGACTTCGAGGGCTTCGACGTCGACGTCTACAAGGAGATCTGCAGCCGCCTCAAGCTCAAGGCGCGCATCCTGCCCTCCGTCCAGTTCGACACCATCGTCCCGACCATCAAGCAGGGCGGCAAGGCGGACGTCTCCATCGGCGCCATCACCATCACGGACGACCGCAAGAAGGAGATCGACTTCAGCACGCCGTACCTGGACTCCAACCAGTCCATCGTCGTGAAGAAGGGCGCCACCGCCACCACCTCCGACCAGCTCAACGCCAAGGGCATGCAGATCGCCGTCCAGTCTGGCACCACCGGCGAGTCGTGGGCCAAGGAGAACCTGCCCAAGGCCACGACCGTCCCCCTGGACGACATCATCCAGGCCCTGACCGGCGTGCAGTCCGGGCTCTACAACGCCTGCGTGGCCGACCTCCCCGTGACCTCCTATGAGATCAAGCAGGCGTACTCCGACCTCGAGATCCCCGAGGGGGGCGAGATCGCGACCGGCGAGCAGTACGGCATCGTCGTGAGCAAGAAGAACCCCAACCTCACCAAGGCCATCAACAAGGCGCTCAAGGCCATGAAGAAGGACGGCACCATGAAGAAGCTCGAGATCAAGTGGTTTGGCCAGGAGGTCTGATTCCCTAGGGCAAGAGCGGCCCGCCCTCCCACATGGCTCCCGCCATGCTCATCCGTCCCCAAGTGGGCCCGCTTGCAAGAGGCGCCGCACCGAAGCTGGTGCGGCGCCTCGCTGCGTTACGCCATCAATATCTTACGGGCGAGAAGGACGCGGCCTCCCCGCCCCAGCCCGGTGCCAGGTGGTTCGCTACTTCTGGACGGTGAGGTGGATAGCGAAGCCCGCGATCTCCTCCTGGAAGTACACGAGGTAGGTCTTGCCGTCGCGCAGGACGCGGGAGGACTCGTTGATCTTGAAGCCGCGGTCCTCGAACCATTTCTCCGCAGCGTCGATGTCGTCCACGTGGAATCCCAGGTGGCCCTTGGTGCCACGGCCCTTGCCCGGCTTCATGACCTCGATGAAGTCGCTGGCAAAGACGGACGCGGGGGCGTACTCGAGCCTCGCGAGGCCCATGAGGCGGTGGAAGTCGCCGACGATCTTCTCGACGTCCTCGTCACTCTCGGCGTTCACGCCCACGTGCGCCAGGTACATGCCGAACTTCTTGCACGGGTCCTCGCTCTTCTCGTCTGCCATATGACTTCCCCTCTCGCTCTGCCTTTTCGTGCGTCCCGCATGGTACGTGACCATTGTATGCCAGGGCGGGCGGCCCTCCGCTACAGGATGGAGGTGACGAGGCTCGCGAGCGGCACGAAGGCGATGGGGAGAAACGCGGCGGGCAGGATGTTGGCGACCTTTATGTTGGTGAGGCCCATGAGGTTGGTGCCGACGGCGAGCAGGAGCACGGAGCCCGTGACGCCCATCTGCACGATGGCGGCCGAGCTCAGGAGCGGCCCCACGAGGCTCGCGAGGATGCTGAGGACGCCCTCGTACACGACGAGGCTGATGCCGCAGAACGGCACGCCGATGCCCAGGGTCGCCGCGAGCGGCAGGCACACCACGAGGTCGATCACGCCCTTGGCGATGAGCGTGGACGGGTCGAGCTGGATGCCGGCCGATATGGAGCCGAGGATGGCCATGGCACCGGTGCAGCAGAACAGGGTGGACGCCACGAAGCCCTCGCTGAAGCTGCCCATGCGCTCGCTCCCGCTGAACAGGCGGTTGAGACGCTCCTGCGCCCAGTCGCCCAGGCGCTTGACCCAGCCGTCGATGTCGAGGGCGTAGCCGATGAGCGAGCCGAGCGCGACGGACATGGTGACCACGGCGATGGAGCCGCCCTTGGCGACCATGCCCTGGACGGCCACGAGCACCACGCAGAGGCCCTGGCCCTTGAGGAGGAAGTCGCCCAGCTCGTCCGAGACGTGGCGCTTGAACAGCAGCCCGAGCACACCGCCCACGAACGCCTCGAGACCGTTCATGAGCGCACCAAAAAGGACCACGTTCTTCTCCCCCCATTGCGCAGGGCCCATGGCCTGCGGAAACGACATGCGGGGAGAATGGTACACCAAGCGCGGCGGGGGCGCCCTACACCCCCAGGAGCTCCACGAGGTCGTCCTTGCGCAGCGACCCGAGCGACATGCCGCCACCCTCGCCCACGACCTGGTCGGCCAGCTCGCTCTTGGCCTCCTGCAGCGCCATGATGCGGTCCTCCACCGTGTCGCGCGCGATGACCTTGTAGACCGTCACGTCCTTGGTCTGACCGATGCGGTGCGCGCGGTCCGTGGCCTGGTCCTGCGCCGCCGCGTTCCACCAGGGGTCGGCGTGCACGACGACGGAGGCGCCGATGAGGTTGAGGCCCGTACCACCCGCCTTGAGGGAGATGAGAAACACGGGGACGTCGTTCTTGTTGAACTCGTCCACGAGCTCGACGCGGCGCTGCTTGGGGGTCGACCCCGTGAGCGTGTAGTACTCCACGCCCTCGGCGTCGAGCCGGTCCGCGATGAGGTCGAGGTAGCTCGTGAACTGCGAGAACACGAGCATCTTCTCCTGTGCGTCCACCACGCGGTCCACGAGCGAGCAGATCGTGTCGAGCTTGGCCGAGGGGCCCGTGTAGTCCGCGTAGACGAGCCGCGGGTCGCAGCAGATCTGGCGCAGGCGCATGAGCTCGGCCAGCACCTGGATCTTGCCGCGGCGGAGCTCCGAGTCGCTCTTGGAGGTGATGGAGAGGCGCAGCGCCTGCTCGTGCGCCTGGTACAGGCGGCGCTGCTCGCCCTCCAGGTGCGCGTAGACCACCTGCTCGAGCTTTTCGGGCAGGTCGTGCAGGACGTCGCGCTTGAGACGCCTGAGCACGAAGGGGCCGATGGCGTCGCGCAGGCGCTCCGCGCACTCCGTGTCGCCCGCGAGGATGGGCTCCTCGTAGCGCTCGCGGAAGCGCTCGTAGCCGCCTAGCAGGCCGGGCATGAGGTAGTCGAAAATGCTCCAGAGCTCGGACAGGCGGTTCTCGATCGGCGTGCCCGTGAGCGCGAAGCGGTGGCGGGCCGGCACGGCCTTGACCGCGCGGGCGGCCAGCGTCTCGTGGTTCTTTATGTACTGCGCCTCGTCCAGAACCTCGCACCAGAAGTCCATGTTGGCGTAGGACTCGATGTCGCGCCGCACCAGGTCGTAGCTCGTGATGAGCACCTCGTGGCCGCGCTCGCGGCGGATGCGGGCGCGCTCCGGCGCCGTCCCCACCACCACGGCCACGTCCATCTGGGGCGCGAACTTCTCGAACTCCGCCGCCCAGTTGTACACGAGCGACGCCGGGCACACCACGAGCGTGGTGCCCCTGCCGCGGTGCGCGAGCAGGAACGATATCATCTGGACGGACTTGCCCAGGCCCATCTCGTCCGCGAGGATGCCGCCAAAGCCCATGTCAGCCAGGGCGCACAGCCACTGGAAGCCGGCCACCTGGTACGGGCGCAGCCGCGGCGCGATGGTCGCGGGCGGCTCGTAGCGGGTGGGGTCGACGGAGCGGAAGTTGTCGACGTAGGAGCGGAAGGACTCGTCCTTCTCGTCATCCGTCATGATGTGGTCGAGCAGGAACGCCTTGTAGCTGGGAATCTGCACGTTGCCGCTGGAAAGCTCCCGCGCCGTGAGGTTGAGCTCGTCCGCCAGGCGCGCGGCCTCGGAGAGGTCCGCGCCGGAGAGGTCCACAAACGAGCCGTCGCGCAGCCGGTGGAAGCGCTCGTGGCGGCGGTAGCCCTCGAGCAGGGAGTACAGCTCGGAAAGCGGCAGGTCGTCCGCGCTCACCTTGAGGTTGATGAGGTTGGCGCGCACGGTGAGCGCCACCTGCACGCGCGGGGCCTCGCGCCGCACCAGGCCGTCGAACGCCTTGGTGGTGCGCACGGTCCCCACCCTGCGCAGGCTGTCCACGCCCTCGAACACGAGGCGCGCGATGGCCGAGCCGTCGCGCTCCGGGATGGTGGCGATGCCGGACGAGGCCCCCGTCCCGAGCGAGAAGTACGACCCCACGACCTGGCGCGCCGCGGCCTCGCCCGCGAGGTCGCGACCGAGGTCGCGCACGGGACCGACCTCGCGCGCGAGCAGGGGGTAGCTCTTCTCGCCGTAGACCGCGCTCGCGCGGCACGTGACGCCGGCACGGGTGTGGTCGAGCTCGAACTCGACGCGCAGCGGGTCGGGCAGCTGGGCGCTCACCTGCGAGGGAACGTCCACGCGCATGGCCTTGCCCACCTTTGGGAGCACCGTGGCCGCAAATCGCGGCACGTCGCGCTGACCCAGGATGATGCGCTGGTCGGGGCTGGAGTAGACCGTGGTGAGGAACGGCGCGATGCCAAAGAGCCGATCAGAGCAGCGTAGGAGCTTGTCCCCCGTGACGGCGTAGAGGTGCTCTGGCGTGCCGAAGAAGTCCACGTCCTCGCCGCGCTCGAGCTCGAAGGCGTTGTCGCCCGCGCCCACCAGCCGCATGGACACGTCCGGGTCGCCCTCCGCCACGGCCACCCTGCGGGCCGGCACGCTGACGCGCCCCGTCTCGGGCGAGAGGAACTCGACCTCCAGCTCGTGGCCCATGAATATGCCCACGAGCTCGTCCAGCTCGGGCGGCGTGAGCCTGAGGTCGCGGCCGAGCTCCGGCTGGGCGGAGGACATGCCGTACACGCGGGCGGCCACGCGGTGCGCGGAGAAGGACTTGCGGTTCTGCACGGCGCGCGCCACGAACTCCCCCACCTGGCGCGACAGCTCGTCGAACATCTGCGGCTCGTGCACGAAGGCGAGCTTCTTGCCGTAGGCGTGGTAGGCGCCCTGCAGCAGGTCCTGCTCGAGCGTGCCGATGTCGCGCACGATGTAGGAGCCGGAGGAGCCCACCACCCTGAAGTGCACGTACGTGTCGCGCCCGCGGCTGAGCGTGGTCTCGAGCCGCACGCTGCCGGGCAGCTGGTCCGTGAGCGCGCCCACGTGCGGCATGGCCGGCGCGGACGCCTTGTCCAGGTACTCGCCCAGCACGGTCGTGGTGTTGGCGTGCTCGAGCTCGCTGTAGCCCGCGTACTCGGCCGCGTTGCGGTTGAAGTCGAGCGCGAGGGCGATGCTGTGCTTGCAGGGGCCCTTGTAGGTGCGCGCCGCGGGGCAGTTGCAGTCGTAGGCCACCACGCGGTCCGCCGCCTCGTCCACGGTGATGCTCGCGTCGTAGTGGTCCTGGTAGCCGGAGCTACTCTCCACGCACGCCTCTATCCTGGTAAGCGTGTCCTCGTAGCTGCAGCTACGCTTCCAGATGCCGTCCTGGCGCCGCGCGATGATCCTCGCGCGCCCCAGGATGGCGGGCCTGCATGCCTTGGAAAGTGCCTTCTCGGATATCAACCAGCGAACCTCCCCGTGCTGCCGCGTGCGCGACGGCCACTCCCCGCGCTAGGGTCCCGCGAGTTCGTTTCAAGCCGTTTTCAGACATTGGTACCCAATATGGGGACATTGGGGCCAACTGTGCAAGAAATAGGCTGCCGTTCCGCATCTCTCTAGCGTAGCGTGTCCGGGCCGCGCGGGCACGGTCATTTTCGCCCAATCCGCAGGCGCTCCCACATCGCCGGGCCAAACTGGCTCACGGTGACCGCCAGGAAGATGAGCACGAAGCCCGCGAGCAGCGCCGGCGTGAGCCGCTCCCCGTAGAACACGATGGAGAAGAGCACGGCAAACACGCTCTCGAGCGACATCAGCAGCGCGGCCTGCGCGGGCGGCACGTGCCGCTGGCCCACGTTCTGCAGGATGAGCCCCAGCATGGTGGAGCAGCCCACCACGTAGGCCATGGACCACCAGAAGCTTCCCGGCAGCGCCGCGAAGTCGGGCACGGGCTCGAGCGCGAGCGCCGCGCCCAGGCACACCACAAAGCTCACGGCGAACATGACCGTCGTGATGACCATGGTATCGTGCGCGGACCCAAAGCGCCCCACGGCCACGATGTTGAGCGCGAAGAAGAACGCGGATAGCAGGGTGAGAAGGTCGCCCACGCCGAGGCCGAAGCCCCTCTCGCCCGAAAGCGCCAAAAAGCCCACGCCCGCGAGGCACGTGGCCGCAGCGACCACGCTGCTCACCCCGGGGCGGCGGCGCGTCACGGCCCAGTTCATGAACGGGACCATCACGCAGTAGGTTGCCGTGAGGAAGGCGTTGCGGCCGGGCGTGGTGCCGGCGAGGCCAACGTTCTGGATGAGGAAGCCAAGCCCCTCGGGCAGGCCGATGGCCACACCCGCGACCACGTGCGAGAGGTCGAGGTAGCACGCCAGCCGCCGGTGGAACACGATGACCATGGCGACGGTGGCCAGGCCAAAGCGCAACGCGATGATCCAGATGGGCGTCATCGCGTCGAGCGTGTCCTTGAGCACCACGAAGGACCCGCCCCAGATGATGGCTGTGAGCAGGAGCCCCAGCTCGAACACCCAGACGGGCGTGCCCCGCTTGCCCTCCGCCGCGCCGGCGCGCGCCGTGCTAGAGCCTTCCATCGCGAACCTCCTCCTCGAGCTCGAACCTCTGGCGCCGGCCGCCCGCGAACTGGCTCACGAGAACGGAGCCAAAGATGAGCGCGAAGCCCGCCAGCAGCGTGGCCGTGAGCGCCTCGCCGTAGAACAGGACCGAGAACAGCGTGGCGAAGACGCTCTCGAACGAGAGCAGGAGCGCCACCTCGGACGAGGGCAGGTGCGCCTGGACGACGTTCTGCACCAGGAGCCCGAACACGGTGCAGAGGAGCGTGACGTACAGGGCCTCGAGCCAAAACGCCGGCCCGAGCGCCGCGGGCGCGGGCAGGGGCTCCGTCGGGAGCGCCCACGCCAGGCACACGAGCGCAGAAACTATGAACATCACGAAGGTGAGCGTCACGGCGTCGTGCGCGCGGCCGAGCCTACCCACGGCCACCATGTTGGTCGCGAACGCCAGCGCGGAGAGCAGGGTCAGGAGGTCGCCCGTCCCAAGGCTCGGGCCCAGCGTGCCCCCGAGCGAGAGCAGCCCCACGCCCGCGAGGCACAACAGGGCCGCCACGACGTTGTTGGCGCCGGGGCGCCTGCGCTCCACGGCCCAGGCCAGAAACGGCACCATCACGCAGTACGTCGCCGTGAGGAAGGCGTTGCGGCCGGGCGTGGTGCCCGCGAGGCCCAGGTTCTGCAGAAGGAACCCCAGCGACTCCGGCACGCCCACGCAGGCGCCCGCCACCACGTGCGACGCGTCCAGGCAGCGCGCGATCCTCTTGCGGAAGAGAAGTGCAAGCACCACGGCCGCGAGCGCAAAGCGGAGCGCCAGGAACCACGACGTGGGCATGCGGCGCAGGACGTCCTTCATCACCACGTAGGACGAACCGTACGCCACGGTCGTGAGCACGACGGCCACGGCGTACGCCCAGGACGGTATGTTCCTCGGAAGCCTCATCCAGCCGATTATACGGGACCCGAGGGCGCCACCGGCCGAGGGGGCGCGTCCTTCTCGCCACAAAATGACCACGTATCCGAAACAACCGCTTGCTCGGCGATATTTTCGGACGAAGTTGAAGGTATTGTGGTCGCTCATCCGCCGCGTGGCATAAAATGGGCTTGATTGGCCGCATGGGCCAATCGCACACCGGACAGTGGCGCGCGGGACAAGGCCCGACGCGCTTGATGTGGTGGAGAGGAGAACCATGCAGTATTCCGCAGAAGTGGAGCGTATGTGCACTGTCGCCAAGGGCGCATACCACGGTCCTGCGCCCATTCCCGAGGAGGGCAAGTGGGTCCAGGCCAAACAGATCTCTGACATCTCTGGTTACACGCACGGTGTAGGCTGGTGCGCACCTCAGCAGGGTGCCTGCAAGCTCAGCCTGAACGTCAAGGAGGGTGTCATCGAGGAGTGCCTGATCGAGACGATCGGCTGCTCCGGCATGACCCACTCCGCAGCCATGGCCGCCGAGATCCTTCCCGGCAAGACCATCCTCGAGGCCCTCAACACCGACCTCGTGTGCGACGCCATCAACGTCGCCATGCGCGAGCTCTTCCTGCAGATCGTCTACGGCCGCACCCAGACCGCGTTCTCCGAGGGCGGCCTGCCCGTCGGCACCGGCCTCGACGACCTTGGCAAGGGCCTTCGCTCCATGGTCGGCACCACGTACGGCACCAAGGCCAAGGGCGCTCGCTACCTCGAGCTGACCCAGGGCTACATCACCAAGATGGCGCTCAACGCCGACGACGAGATCATCGGCTTCGAGTTCCTCAACCTTGGCAAGTTCACGGACGCCATCAAGGCCGGCACCGATCCCAAGGAGGCCGTCGAGGGCGCCATGGGCCGCTTCGGCCAGTGGGACAACCCCGCCAAGGTCATCGATCCGCGCAAAGAGTAGGAAGGGAGCTGAATACACATGGCAATCACGTTCGAAGGCTACGAGCGCCGCATCGACAAGATCAACAAGACCTGCGCTGAGTACGGCATTGCTGACCTTGAGGAAGCTCGCAAGATCTGCACCGACCTCGGCTTCGACCCCTACAAGATCACCGAGGGCATTCAGTCCATCGCATTCGAGAACGCCAAGTGGGCATACGTCCTGGGCTGCGCCATCGCAGTCAAGAAGGGCGTGAAGACCGCCTCCGAGGCTGCCGCCGCCATCGGCATCGGCCTGCAGGCGTTCTGCGTGCCCGGCTCCGTCGCCGAGGAGCGCAAGGTCGGCCTGGGCCACGGCAACCTGGGCGCCATGCTGCTGGGCGAGGACACCGAGTGCTTCTGCTTCCTGGCCGGCCACGAGTCCTTCGCGGCTGCCGAGGGCGCAATCGGCATCGCCAACAACGCCAACAAGGCCCGCAAGAAGCCGCTCCGCGTCATCCTGAACGGCCTTGGCAAGGACGCCGCCCAGATCATCAGCCGCATCAACGGCTTCACCTACGTCCAGACCAAGTTCGACTACTACACGAGCGAGCTCGAGATCGTCCGTGAGGTTCCCTACTCCACCGGCGCTCGTGCGGCCGTCAAGTGCTACGGCGCCGACGACGTCCGCGAGGGCGTTGCCATCATGTGGCACGAGAACGTCGACATCTCGATCACCGGCAACTCCACCAACCCGACGCGCTTCCAGCACCCCGTGGCTGGCACCTACAAGAAGGAGCGCCTGGCCGCCGGCAAGAAGTACTTCTCCGTCGCCTCTGGTGGCGGCACCGGCCGTACGCTGCACCCGGACAACATGGCTGCCGGCCCCGCCTCCTACGGCATGACCGACACCATGGGCCGTATGCACTCCGACGCCCAGTTCGCCGGCTCCTCCTCCGTGCCTGCGCACGTCGACATGATGGGCCTCATCGGCATGGGCAACAACCCCATGGTCGGTGCGACCGTCGCCTGCGCCGTCGCCGTCGAGGAGGCCCTGACCAAGTAGTCAGGTCGCTCGATCGCTAACGCGAGCATCGGGGCCCGTCGCCGGAAGGCGGCGGGCCCTTTGCGTACCAACCGCATTCCGCATCGCATCTTGGGACGGCCCGATGGGCCGCGAAGGGAGAAGGACATGGCAGACCAGCAGGGATTCCCCCAGGGCTTCTATTGGGGAGGCGCCACGGCGGCCAACCAGCTCGAGGGCGCCTGGGACGAGGACGGCCGCGGACCCTCCGTGGACGACCACTTCACGGGAGGCACCAAGGACACGCCGCGCACGATCACGGTGGACATCCGCCCGGACCTCCTCTACCCCAACCACGACGGCATCGACTTCTATCACCGCTACGAGCGCGACATCGAGCTCTTTGCCGAGATGGGCTTCAACATGTACCGCATGTCCATCAGCTGGAGCCGCATCTTCCCCAACGGTGACGACGAGCAGCCCAACGAGGCTGGCCTCGCGTTCTACGACCGCGTGTTTGACTGCTGCAGGGCGCACGGGATCGAGCCCATGGTGACGCTCTCGCACTACGAGATGCCCTATCACCTGGTGGAGAAGTACAACGGCTGGGAGTCGAGGGAGCTCATCGGGCTGTTCGAGCGCTACTGCCGCACGGTGTTTGAGCGCTACGCGGGCAAGGTGCGCTACTGGCTCACGTTCAACGAGATCAACCTGGGCGCGAGCGACGCCGGCAACCTCTTCGAGACGAGCATGATCCGCGGCTTCGAGGGTCCCGCGTCCGAGTCCCACACGACGCCGCAGCAGCGCTACCAGGCGCTCCACCACCAGTTTGTGGCGTCCGCGCGCGTGGTCCGCTACGCCCACGAGCACTACCCGGAGTTCCGTCTGGGCAACATGGACTGCTTCGTGCTCACCTACCCCGAGACCTGCGACCCGGCCGACCAGCTGGCCAACCAGGCCGAGATGCGCCAGCGCAACTGGTACTGCTCCGACGTGCAGGTCCGCGGCGCCTACCCCGCCTACGCCCGCCGCTACTGGCGCGAGCACGGGATCGAGCTCCACATGGAGCCCGGCGACCTGGACGACATCGCGGCCGGCACGATCGACTTCTACACCTTCAGCTACTACATGAGCAACGTGGTGGGCACGCACGGCAGCCTTGCCAAGACGGACGGCAACATGGTCACCGGCGGCAAGAACCCCTACCTCAAGAGCACGGACTGGGGATGGCAGATCGACCCGGACGGCCTGCGCTTCTCGCTCAACCAGATCTACGACCGCTACCAGATCCCGCTGTTTGTGGTCGAGAACGGCATGGGCGCCCTGGACGAGGTCACGCCCGACGGCCACGTGCACGACTCCTACCGCACGGACTACCTCAAGGCGCACGTGCGCGCGATGCGCGAGGCCGTGGACGACGGCGTCGACCTGCGCGGCTACACCTGGTGGGGACCCATCGACCTCGTGAGCGCCGGCACGGGCGAGATGCGCAAGCGCTACGGCTTCATCTACGTGGACAAGCACGACGACGGCTCGGGCACCTACGAGCGCCTGCGCAAGGACAGCTTCTTCGCGTACCAGAAGATCATCCGCTCCAACGGCGCGGAGGGCCTGGACTAGACCAGTCGCGGGCGAGAAGGACTGCCCGCCAACCAGCAACATACACGCAAAAGAGAGGCGCCCCCCAACGGAGGCGCCTCGTTCTTCTCACCCTTATGTGATGCGAAGCTTAGAACATGCCGAGGAAGCCGTGCACGAAGAACGCTGCCAGCGTGGCGCCCACGAAGGGGGCGATGCCGGGGACGAGCAGGCCGTACTTCCAGTTGTTGTCGCACTTGCCCTTGATGGGGAGCAGCTGGTAGGCGAGGCGGGGACCAAGGTCGCGGGCCTGGTTCATGGCGAAGCCGGTGATGCCGCCCATGCCCATGCCGACGGCCCACACGATGATGCCGACGGCGATGGCAAGCAGGAGGACGTTCTTGCCGGCGCGGGAGGCGGCGGCCAGGATCGCGGAGATGAAGACGAAGGTGCAGAGCGCCTCGCAGAAGAAGTCGCGCGGGAGGTTCTGGACCACGGGGTTGGTGCTGAAGATGTTGCGCTTGGCGACGGCGGTGATCTCGGGGTCGTCCTCGGACGCCTTGAAGTCGTCGGCGTACATGAACCACGCGATCACGGCGCCCGCAAAGCCGCCGAGCATGTCCGCGATCACGTAGGGCACGAAGTTTGCCCAGGGCACGAGGCCCACGATGCACTGCGCCAGGACCATGGCGGGGTTCATGCAGACGGCGCCGCCAAAGATGAACAGCGCCACGGAGATGCCAAACGACCAGGTGGTGATGGCGAACATGTGGCCGGAGCCGTGGTACTTGGTGCCCTTGAGCACGGTGTCGCAGTGGACGCCGACGCCAAACACGATCATGAGTGCGGTCGAGCCAAACTCCGCCAAAAGGTTGTACGGCATTGCATCTCCTTTAGCCTGGGATTGCTGGGTCCTGCCCCTTCAGGTAACCCAACGCTTACGGAGATAATTCTACCGCTCACAGATGAGGTGGCATATCAGGAGTTTGTGAAGATACTTCGAACTCGGCATAAACCAGACCAAATTGGAAAGCCACGCGGGCGAGAAGGACTGCGCGGCCAGCCGATGCGCGCCCCGACGGCTAGTCCGTGGGCTGGTGGAAGAACCAGTCGTACAGGTCGAGCTCGCCCGGCTCGTGGAGGCTCGTCGTGAACGTGACGGAGCCATCCTCGTCCTCCGGCTTGAGGAGGTCGCCGGCCTCGAGCAGGCTGCGCAGGCGCTTAGCCGTGCCGTGCGCGCCGTCGAAGAACGGCACGTCGCCCAGGACGTCGCGAATCTGGCGCGCCACAAAGGGATAGTGCGTGCAGCCCAGCACCACGGAGTCGACCTTGCCGCGGTACTGCCCCACCAGGCGCTCAAGCAGGTCGTGCAGGTCGGGGGCGTCCAGGTTGCCATGCTCGATGCGGGCCGCGAGGCCGACGCACGGCACCGGGATGATGGTGGAGTCCGAGCCCCACTCCTCGGCCAGCTTGTGGAACTTGTCGAGCTTGAGCGTGATGGGCGTCGCCATGACGAGGATGTTGTCGTGCTTGGGGGCGAGCGTCGCGGGCTTGAGCGCGGGCTCCACGCCCACGATGGGGAGGTCCGGGTACTCGCGGCGCAGGGTCGCCGCGGCCACGCTCGTCGCGGTGTTGCACGCGATCACGATGGCCTTGGCGCCATCGGCCAGCAGCCGCTCAACGTTTGCGCGCGAGAGCTCGAGCACCTCGTCCTCGGTCTTCTCGCCGTAGGGGGCGTTTGCGGAGTCGCCAAAGAACACGAAGTCCTCGTGCGGAAGCTCCGCGACCAGGCTCTTAAGGACGCTGATCCCGCCGACGCCGGAATCGAACACGCCGACGCAACCCTCTCTGCTCACAACGGCCTCCATCCGCGAACGCGCGCCACCGGCGCGCAACCTACCACCCACCCACATGGGCATACGGGGCTAGTCTACCCCACTGCCATCGAGCCTGCACAACACGTCGCCCAGCAGGGCCTCGTCGTGCCGGCGGGTGGCAAGGAGGACGGTGCGCCTTCCGCGCAGGCCGTCCACCGCCTGCAGGAACTCCCCGCGCTCGAGGGCACCCAGGCCCTCCGTGGGCTCGAGCAGCACGATGACCCGCGCGCCCGTCGCGAGCGCCCGCGCGAGGCCCAGGCGCTGCCGCTCCCCCGCCGTGAGCCGGCGCGGCAACTGGTCCGTGCGGGTGTCCAAGCCGCCCAGGGACTCGACCAGGTCCGTCGCACGCGCCAGGCGCAGGGCCTCCTCCGGGGAGGTTAGCTCGGCTGCAGGCTGGTCGCAGGCAGCCGTACCGCGGCAGCCAAGCTCAAGGTTCTGGCGGATGGTGCCGCTTGCGAGGACGCAGTCCGGACCCACGTACGCCAGCCAGCGGGAAGTGAGGGCCGGGTCGAGCGTGTCCATCCGCACGCCGCCCAGCGCCACGCGGCCCGCATCCGGCTGGCAGAAGCGCATGGCGAGCGCGCACACCGCGGCAAGCTCCGCGTCGTCCCCACCCCACACGGTTGCGAGGTGGCGCGCCGGAACCTCCAGCGTCACGCCCGCCAGGATGTTGCGGTCCCCAACGGAAAGCGACACGTTCCTGAGCGCGAGGCTCGCGTCCTCCGGGGCGGGAGGCTCGCCGTCCGCGTCCGCGTTCGCGGCGTCGGGCACGTCCACCTCGCGCTCGCGCGCCATGAGGTCGAGCACCACGCGCGCGGACGCGGAGGTCCGGCTGGACTCCATGCTCGCCCGCGCGAGCGCGACCACGGGCAGAAGCGAGCAGCCAAAGAGCGCCAGGAGCCAGGTCGCCGTGGCCGTGGCGAGGCCTCCGGACACGGCACCCGCCAGGCAGGCATGTGCAAGCACGAGCGCGTCCACACACACCAGCAGCACGAGCGCGGAGCCCACGGCGTTGTTGCGCCGCACGCGCGCGGCCGCCCTGCGCACCCCCTGGGCGTGCGCGAGCAGCTCGTTCTGCCAGATGTCTTCCGCACCCAGCTGGCCCAGCTCGGCCGCGCCGGCGACCTGGTCCGTCGCCGTGGCGGAAAGGCCCGCACGCTCGCGGGGCAGCTCCTCGCGAGCGGATGCCGCGAGGCGGATGGCCGCCAGCGGCGCGACCAGCCCCATGAGCAGGTACGACGCCACGGCCAGCACCACCGCCTGCGCGCTTGCCGTCGCGAGCGCCACGCAGGTGGCGACGCCCATCACGAGCGTCGCGAGCAGGCAGGGCACCACGCGCCGGTAGAACCCGCCAAGGCCCTCCACCGCGGCAGCCACGTCCCGGTGCGGCACCTCACGCACGAAGGAGCGCGTACCCTCGGGCGCCACGTCGCCCATCGCGACGGGCGAAAGATCGCCCAGCCGCGCCAGCACGCGGTGCCTGAGCTCGCACCCCATGCCCGTGGACGCCGCGAGCGAGAGCTCCCGCCAGGCAAACGCAAGCACAGCCGCCACGAACGCGAACCCCAGCGCCTGCAGGGGCAGCGCGTGACCCGTCCCCAGGATCGGCCCGCCCGTCACCACGCCCGCAACGAGCGTCGCGAGCGAGAAGAGCGACCCCGCGGCGGCAAGGGCGGCCGCAAGCGCAAGGGGGATCCAGCGCGCCACGAGGCGCAGCAGCCCCCAGAGCACGACCAGGTCGTTGGCGCCGCGCGCGTCCACGTGCGCGCCACGGCCGAGGCCGTTGTTCTTCTCCCTAGGCATCGCGCGCCTCCTCCAGGTCCTGCGCCCGGCGGAGCGCGAACGTCTCGAGCCCGCGCTGCCTGCGCAGCTCGTCGTTCCAGGCAGGCAGGCGCAAGGCAAGCTCCTCGCTCGTGCCCGAGGCCACCACGCGGCCGCCGTCGATTGCGTAGACCACGCCCGCGTCCGCGGCGTCCGCCAGCCGCCCGCTCGAGAGCACGACGGCCTTGTAGCGTGCGATCCCGCGCACGGCGCGCATCATGCTCGCGGCGGCGTCCTCGTCCGCGCCGTCCAGGAGGTCGTCCAGCACGTACACGGCGGAGTCGCGCAGGAGCGCACGCGCGAGCACGAGCTGCCTCCTGCCGCCAGGCGCAAGGTTCGCGCCGTCCGCGCGCACCGGCGTGTCGAGCCCGTCCAGGCGGCGCAGGGCCTCGTCCAGACCCACGGCGCCCAGCACGTCCCACATCATGCCCTCAGTGGCGGCGGGGTCGGCCATGCGCAGGTTCTGACGCACGGAGCCCTCGAAGAGGTAGTCGCCGGGCCGCACGAGCGTAAGGTATCCGCCAAGCTCCGCGGGATCCAGCTGGTCGAGCGGCTTACCGCCCAGGAGCGCCACGCCCGTGCCTGGGCGCACCGCGCCCGCGAGGAGCACCGCCACCGCGCGCCTGCCGCCGTCCGCCGGACCCGCGAGCACCGTAAGGCCTACGGCGGGGACGTCCAGGCTCACGTCGTCCACCACGGGGAGCGGGTCGCCCCAGGCGTCCGCCGCCATCCGAGCCTCGGCCTCCGCAAGGCCGGCATGCTGCAGAGCCAGGTGGTCGCCGGGATGGATCTGCAGGCCAAAGGGCTCGTCCGGCTCCGCCGCGTCCTCATCAAGCACCTGCAGGACGTCCTCGCGCGCCAGCTGCGCGGAGAGGTGCGACTCCGCACCCGCCGCCAGCAGGACGAGCGGCGCCAGGCCCACGCACGCGGCCACGCCCAGCGCGCGCCGGGCCTGCAGCGTGGTGACACCACCACCCGCCGCGTCCACGATGCCCACCACGATCGCGAGGCACGCCAGCGCAAGCAGCAGCGCGAGCGCCCGAACCACGCGCGGGCCGCGCCCCACGGCAAGCCTGTCACGCCGGATGAGCGCGTTTCTCTCCCCTGACTTGGCGAGCAGCCCGTCCGCGGCGCCAAGCGACGCATAGCCGTCCAGCTCCGTAAGGTCCTGCCTCAGGTACCCGTCAAGGCCGCGGCCCTCGTCCGAGCCGTCGCCGGCCGCAGAGGAGCGGCGGCCGCCACTCGCGAGGACCACGAGCAGCGCCTCGAGCCCACCCGTCGCCAGCACGCACGTGGCCGCCTGCTCAGACAGCTGCGAGGCAAGCGCAATGGCCACTGCAAACGAGATTGCCGCCGCGCAAAGCCAGGGCAAAAACTCGGTCTGGTCCCGGCAGACGTCCTCCATCGCGCCCTGGGTCAGGAGCGCCTCGCGCCTGCCCGGACACGCGGCCGCATCGGCCCGCGCGAGCTGGCTCACATGGCCCGCCACCGCATCCTGCAGCGCGAGCTCGAGTTCAAGCCTCAGGCTCGCGGCCAACCACCCGGCGGCCGCATGAGCCGCGGCCCATGCGATCGGGATGCCGAACAGCACGATCGTCAGGCTTGCGGATGTCTTGGCGGCACCCTCCCCCATCACGAGGACGGAATCGCACAGCGGCCAGGCCGCGCCCATCGCAAGCAGGCACTCGGCAAGGCGCAAGGCAACAACAAGGCAGAGGCGCGCACGACGGTGCGGCACCACGCCAAGGGCTTCGTCCACAACGTCGCGTCGCATCTGGGACACTCACCCCCGCAGAAAGTCACGGTCCATCATTTGTGCTGGTACAAAGCGCAAACGCGTTGTATCGATTGTAGCCAAGATGCCACGTGGGCGCCCACGCCAATTGTGGGCGCTCGATGGCGAGGCGCCCGCTCTCGACTCCCCCGCGTTCGAGCCGCGGCTTTTGGGTACCCTTGTCCCATCCAGACAAGCGCAACCGACAGGAGCAACTCGTGAGCAACGAAGGCAAGAAGGTCAAGGTCCACTACACCGGCACGCTGGACGACGGCACCAAGTTCGACTCGTCCTACGACCGCAACGAGCCGCTGGCTTTCACCTGCATGGCGGGCCAGATGATTGCCGGCTTCGACAACGCCGTAAAGGACATGGAGCCCGGCCAGACCGTCAACGTCCGTCTTGAGCCCAAGGACGCCTACGGCGAGCACCGCGACGACCTGGTCCAGACCATCCCCCTGGCGCAGCTGCCCGGCGCAGAGACCCTGGAGCCCGGCCAGAAGGTCATGCTCTCCGGCATGGACGGCCGTCCCTTCCCCGCCCAGGTGGTTGAGAAGGACGACACCACGATTACGTTCGACCTCAACCATGAGATGGCTGGCAAGGCCCTCAACTTCGAGATTACGCTGCTCGAGGTGGAGGACTAAATCGAAGGAGTCTTGCACAGGCAAGGCATTGTGACGCACGGTATCACAAAATCGCAGCATAGGGGCCGTTTGCAAGCGCGAGCTTGCGGACGGCCCTTTCTTCTTGCACGTTTTACCCTAGGAACTTTGTGGTTAGCTCCCACATTTTTCCTAGGGTAAAACGTGGTTAGCTCCCACATTTTTCCTAGGGTAAAATGTGGGAGTATCAATATCCCCCTTAACGAGGCCATGGCAGGACGAGAGGTGACCAGACTTGCAGCGCGACCTGATGTCTTCGCTTGTGGAATGGAAGAGCCGCCCCAACAGGAAGCCGCTGGTGATCCGTGGCGCACGCCAAACGGGAAAGTCATGGCTCATGCGGGAGTTCGCTCGCCAGGAGTTCCGGGATTCCGTCACGATCGACTTCCTGATGGACGAGTCCGCACGCACGCTCTTCTCCCAGGACCTTGATCCCAAGAGGATAATCTCCGAGATCGAGTTGAGATATGGCCGGAGCATCGACCCAGAGGAGACGCTCCTGATCTTCGACGAGATTCAGGAGGCGCCAAGAGGGCTCACCTCCCTCAAGTACTTCTGCGAGCAGGCACGCGAGTACCACGTCGTCGCGGCAGGGTCATACATGGGGATATCGATGCGACGCGAGGGCGAGTCTTTCCCGGTCGGCAAGGTGGACGAACTCGTCCTTCATCCCATGTGCTTTGGCGAGTTCCTTCGCGCCACAAGCGGAGATCCCGTTGCAGACGCCCTTGCACAGGCAGACATGGTAAAGCTCGCGCCGCTACGAGACATGCTGACGCAGCGCCTCAAGGAGTACCTTGTGGTCGGTGGCATGCCGGAGGCAGTCGACCTGTTTCGCTCCACGGGGGACCTCTCGGAAGTCAGAAGGGTGCAGAACCAAATACTTGAAGGCTACGCGAGCGACTTTGCAAAGCACGCGCCTGGTCGCATCGTCGAGAGGATGAGGCTCGTCTGGAAGTCGCTTCCCAGCCAGCTCGCACGCGAGAACAAGAAGTTCGTGTACGGTGCAGTGCGCCCTGGCGCACGCGCCCGCGACTTTGAGGAGAGCCTCCAGTGGCTCTTCGACTACGGTGCCGTGACAAAGGTCCCGCGGGTGTCGTCACTCAAAATGCCGCTCGAGGCATACGAGGACCTGTCCGGCTTCAAGCTGTTCTGCGTTGACGTTGGACTTCTCTGCGCGCTGTCAGACCTCAATCCGTCGGCCGTACTTGACGGGTCGCGTCTGTTTACCGAGTTCAAGGGGTCGCTTACCGAGCAATACGTGCTTGAGGAGCTCGTCTGCAAGGGATTTGCGCCCGTCTACTGGTCCTCGAGCACCGGCACGGCAGAGACCGATTTCGTCATCCCGATGGACGAGAAGGTCGTGCCCATAGAGGTGAAGGCTGGCGAGAACCTGCGCTCGAAGAGTCTGAAGGTCGCATGCGACAAGTTCGCTCTTTCGCGCGCGGTCCGCACCTCGCTCTCGACGTACAGGGACGAGGGCTGGCTCGTCAACATTCCCTTGTGGGCAATAGGAGAGATTCGAGAGCTCGTCTAACCGAGTCAGCAAGCCCTCCCAGCCGCAATAGGACCAGAGCCCTCACAGGAGCTGGCCGCACGACCGCCGTTACCCCTTGCGGCCCATGAACCCCGTCGCCATGCTGGCAAGGTCGCCCAGGCTGAGGCCGCAGTCCTTCTCGACCTTCGAAAGCAGCTCGTCGATGGAGCCGGAGCCGGCGATTGCCTCATGCAGCGCCTCGGGGCTTGCGGAAAGCTTTGCCGCGTCGACAAGCCTCGCGATGGTGTCCACGTCGAGCGACTTGAGCATCGACAGAGCCTCGCCTCCCCTGCCCATCATCACGGCCATCATCAGCTTCTGAGGGTCGAACCCACCCAGGTCTGCCATGCCACTCCTCCACAACGTGCCCGCGCATGTTGCCCAGGCATCGGAATCCGTCCGCCCCATGGTACGGGAAGGGGCGAGAAGGACGGCCCTCCCAGCTGCAGCACACGCAAAGCGCAAGAGAGACGCAGGCGGGCCACCCCAGAGGGTGACCCGCGAGGAAAGGGAGGGTTCTCGTCAACCCCGCCGTACCGTCGCGGCCTCAGGCGTCAAGGTCGGGACGGAGGGCGAGGAGGGTTGTTGCGGCTAGCGCAGCTGCTCCCTGAGGTCGTGGAGCTTCTCCACCGCCGCGATGAGGAGGCTCACCGCACCGAGCACGCCTGCCGTCGCCATGCCAGCGAGGCTGTTGTTGTCACCGGTCTTGGGGACGCTGGCCTTGCTGGCTGCGGCCTTGGTAGCGGCTGCCTTGGCAGCGTTGGCCTTGGTGGCGCCAGCCTTAGGGGTTACCTTGGCGTTGTTGCCGGCGTTGTTGTTCGCATTGTTGCCGGTTGCCTTACCGCCGTTGTTGTTCGGGTTGGTCGGGTTGGTCGGAGTCGTGGGCTGGGTGGGCTTGGAGGGCTTGTCCGGGGTCACCGCCGCCTTCTTGAACGCAAGGGTGCCACGGTCGGCCTTGTCGAAGGCGTGCCAGCCGGAGTTCTTGTTGTACTCGTAGGTCACCGTGAGCTTGGAGTTGGCCTCGTCGAGCTCGTAGCCGGAGTCGCCGAAGTGGCCCGCGATCTTGCTCTCGTCCTTGGGGACGAACGTGAGGTCCACGGTCCAGTTGCCATCGGCATCCTTCTTGGGCTCGGTCGCGGTCCAGGACTTGGCGACCTGGGAGACGCTGAAGTTGCCCTGGTCCTCGCCGTCGAGGAGCAGCTTCACGTCGCCAGCCTCGTTGGCGGCGGCGTCAGCGTCGAAGGTCGGGGCCTGGTCGGCCTTCTTCACGTAGATGTACTGGTCGGTCGTGGTGTTGGTCCACTCCTGCGTGTCGGGGTCATAGCTAAAGTAGAACTGGATGTCGTTCGGCTTTGCAGCGAGCTCGTAGGTGCCATCCGCGTCCTTCTCGGCGTTGAACTCGTCCACGTAGGACTGCTGCTTGTCCGCCTTGAGCGTGACGACGCACATGGGGTTCGCGTAGCCCATCGTCACGGGGCCGACCTCGTAGGTGCCTGCGCCGAGGTAGTAGTTCTTCTCCTTGGAGCCGTCCGTGGTCTTGACCGTAACCTGCGCGTTCACGATGTCGTCCGCAGTCGGGGCCTCGACCTGCGCGAACGCGACCTTGGCCGCGTCGCCCTCGGGCTTCCAGTCAGCGGTCTTAAGGCTGCTGGTGACGTAGGTGACCTGGGTCACGGAGTTGGCGTCATCGAAGAGGTAGACGCCCTTGGTCGTGTGGTCTGCGACACCGTAGTCCTTTGCGGTCCCTTGCTTGAGGGTGACGTCAACGGCCCACTTGCCGTCCTTCTTGTAGACCTCGCCGACGGTCGCGACGTCGGCGCTGAGAGGCTTGGTGGTCTCGTAGGCAGGATCGAACTCGCCGGCGTCGTACACCATGACTTCCACGTCCTGCTTGGTGACGTCGAACGCGGGCGCCTGCTCGGCCTTCTTGAACGCGAGGGTGCCGCGGTCGGCAGTGCCGAGCGCCTTCCAGCCCGGGTTCCACTTGTTGTCGGAGTAGGTGTAGGTCACCGTCAGCTTGGAGTTGGTCTCGTCGAGCTCGTAGCCGGAGTCGCCGAAGTGGCCCGCGATCTTGTTCTCGGCCTTCGGGACGAAGGTGAGCATGCAGGTCCAGGTACCGTTAGCGTCCTTCTTGGGAGTGCCGGCGGTCCAGGAGTCGGCTACCTGGGAGACGCTGAAGCCGCCCTGCTCTACGCCGTCAAGCAGCATCTTCACGGCATTGGAGTCGTTGGCTGCCTGGCTCGCGTCGAAGGTCGGCGCCTGCTCGGCCTTCTTGTACGCGACCGTGGCATGGTCAGCCTTGTCAAAGGCGTGCCAGCCGCTCCACTTGTTGTAGGTGTAGGTCAACGTCAGCTTTGAGTTGGCGGAGTCGAGCTCGTAGCCGGAGTCGCCGAAGTGGCCCGCGATCTTGTTCTCGTCCTTCGGGGTGATCGTGAGCGTGCAGGTCCAGGCGCCATCAGCACTCTGCTTGGGCGTACCTGCGACCCAGGACGTGGCAACCTGGAAGACACTGAAGGTGCCCTCGCTCTTGCCGTCGAGGGTCATGCTCACCTCACCGGCGTTGTAGACGACGCTCTTGGGGTCGAAGGTCGGAGCCTGATCAGTCGCAGCAGCCTTCTGCTCGGTGGCAGTCGTCGCGGCATCCAGACCCTCGGCAATCGCCTGCGTCGGGATCATCGCCGTGCCCATCGCGGCCGAGAGCGTCACTGCGAGGGCGCCCCTGGCGAACATCTGGGCGCTCTTGTGCTTGATCAGACGGACGGTGTAGTTGGAAGTACCTGGGTGGTTGTCGGGCATGTGAATCTTCCTTTCGTGGAGAGCCCCCTACGCACGGGGGCAATCGACACACGTGGCTGAACACAGGTTGAATGTAGCTTGCATAGGTCAGCTGGCGCGCAGGCGCGGGCAAGCGCTGGGAAACGATTGCGTGAAGAGCGCGTAAGGCAGCAGGTAGGGGCGCCCGCGCGAACGGTGCGCCGCTATAGTGGATAGGCAACTGCAAACCACACCGAAGCGGAGATGCCATGCCAAGCTCGTCCTACCTTGCCAAGCAGATGATCGTGATGAGGCGCGACCTCAAGATGCGCAAGGGGAAAATCGCCGCACAGGCGGGGCACGCCTGCGTGGAGGCGACGCTCATGGCGCTCGCACGCGAGCATCGCCTGGACCAGGTGCGCGTGGCGACCGCCGAGGACGGCAGCCCCACCTGGGTCTACCTGGACGACGACGGCACGCCAAGGAGCGCGCTTTCCGACTGGTTCGACGCGGGCGTGGCGAAGGTCTGCGTGTACGTGGACTCCGAGGAGGACCTGCTCGACCTTGCGGAGCGCGGGCGCGAGCGCGGCTTTGCCGTGGCGCTGATCCGCGACGCGGGCCTGACGGAGTTCCACGGCGAGGCCACGTACACGTGCCTGGCGTTCGAGCCACTGCGCGCGGAGGACATCGACCCGCTCACGGGGAAGCTGCCCCTGTACTAGGGGTTGGCACGCCGTGCGCCGGCACGGCGGCGCGTCCTTCTCCCCCGGGCGAAGCATTTCAGAACGGTTCCGATTGCGGCGCGCCCACATGCGCCGCACTATCATGTTTGGACTATCTTGGGAAATTCTGACCGCACTCGCGACGAGGGGGACCACATGCGCATCGACGACATCCTGAAGGGAAAGCAGACCTTCTCTTTCGAGATCTTCCCACCCAAGGGTGACATGTCGGTCCAGCAGGCCACGGCCATCGCGGACGAGCTCACGCTCAACCACCCCGACTGGATCAGCGTCACGTTCAGCGCGGGCGGGTCGGGCAACTCGCAGCACACCGTCGGCGTCGCCAAGGCCATCCAACAGGCCGGCAAGACGCAGGCCCTCGCGCACCTCACGTGCCTGGGCTCCTCAAAGCAGGACGTCGACGCGTACGTGCAGGCCATCAAGGATGCCGGCGTCCAGAACGTGCTGGCGCTGCGCGGCGACCGCGTGCCCGGACGCGAGGCCATCGACTTCGAGCACGCGTCCGACCTGGTGAGCTACCTCAAGGGCACCGGCCTCTGCGTGGGCGCCGCGTGCTACCCGGAGGGCCACGTGGAGTCCGCGTCGCTGCGCGAGGACGTGGAGCACCTCAAGGCCAAGGTCGACGCCGGTGCCGACTTCCTGGTCACGCAGCTCTTCTTCAACAACGACGACTTCTACCGCTTCCGCGACCTGCTGGTCCGCGCGCACATCAAGGTGCCCGTGGTCGTGGGCATCATGCCGTTCACGAGCGTCCAGCAGATCCAGCGCATGGCGTTCACCTGCGGCGCATCCATCCCGTCCAAGGTCATCAAGCGCCTGGTCGCGGCTGGCGACGACAAGGAGGCCCAGCGCAGGGCGGGCGTCGCCTACGCGTGCGAGCAGCTGGTTGACCTGGCCCAGAACGGCGTGGACGGCCTGCACATCTACACCATGAACCGCCCGTCCATCGGACGCGCCACGCACGACTGCCTGCTCAAGGCGGGATACCTCAAGGAGTAGCATGCCCGCCGTCCCAACCCCCATCCTCAAGAGCTACGAGGTCACGTCCGTCGACCGCAAGGAGGTCCTGCGCTACCTGGGCTACCGCGGCCAGGAGGTCACGCCTGAGCTCGACGCGCGCCTCGACGATGCCATCGCCCGCTGCCTCTCCATCGGCAAGCCGCGGTCAAGCCTCGCCACGTTCGATATTGCCGGGCGAGAAGAACTGCCCGACGGGACCCCGCAGGTCGACCTCAAGGGCACCGCGCTCGTGCTCCAGGGCAAGTCCATGCGCAGGCACATGGACGGCGCCGTGCGCGTGGGCGTGCTTGCGGTCACCATCGGCATGGGCGTCGAGCGGGAGCTCAAGCGCCTCTCGCTCACGGACCACCTGGGGCAGGTGCTCTTCGACGCGGCCGCCACGACCATGGTCGAGCGCGCGGCGGACGCCGCCGAGGCCACGCTCGTGGGCATGGCCGCGCAGGACGGCCTCTACACCAACTTCCGCTTCTCGCCGGGCTACGGCGACATGCCCATGACCACGCAGCCCGTGCTGCTCGACGCGCTCGACGCGCGCCGCCGCCTGGGCATCACTCTCAGCCCCACCCTGCTCATGACGCCCACCAAGAGCGTCACGGCCGTGCTGGGCATGTTCACGACGCCGCAGAAGTCCACGCACGCGAGCTGCGCCGACTGCTTCTGCCGCGCGTTCTGCAACCTTCGCGCAACCACAGGGAGGACCTGCCATGACTAGCGAACCCCAGGCCACGGCCGCAGGCGCACCGCGTGCCACCAAGTCCGTGGGCACCATAGACGCCCGCAAGTACTTTGGCACCTACGACGAGCGCCGCCTCCGCATAAAGGACGACCACCTCGCGCGCGTGCTCGCGGGCGAGGACTTCCTGCTGTTCGACGGCGCCATGGGCACGCAGCTCCAGGCGCGCGGGCTCGCGGCCGGCGAGCTGCCGGAGCTCCTCAACCTCACCAACCCGGACGAGATCACGCAGATCCACCGCGCCTACGTCGAGGCGGGCTCGGAGGTCGTGACCACCAACACCTTTGGCGCGAGCGCACCCAAGCTGGGGGACGCGGCCACGGTGGAGGAGGTCTTCTCGGCCGCCGTCGCCTGCGCCAAGGCGTCGGGCGCGCGCTACGTCGCGGCGGACATCGGCCCCACGGGTTCGCTCCTGGAACCCATGGGCACGCTGCCGTTCGAGGACGCGTACGAGCTCTTTGCGCAGCAGGTGCGCGCGGCGGACACGGCGGGAGCGGACCTCTTCATCATCGAGACCGTTGCCGACCTCGCGGAGGCCAAGGCCGCCGTGCTCGCGGCAAAGGAGTGCTCTGACCTGCCCATATTCTGCACCATGACCTTTGGCGAGGACGGCCGCACGTTCTTGGGCACCACGCCCGAGGTCGCCGCCAAGACGCTCAGCTCGCTGGGCGCCAACGTCGTGGGCATCAACTGCTCGCTCGGCCCCAAGGACGTGGCGCCGCTGGTCGAGCGCATGCTCCCCTGGTCGAGCGTCCCCGTGATGGCGCAGGCAAACGCAGGTCTCCCCCGCGTGGAGGACGGCGTCACGCTGTACGACATCGCGCCCAAGGAGTACTGCGAGGCCGTCGCGACCATGCTCGACGCCGGCGTCACGGTCGTGGGCGGCTGCTGCGGCACCACGCCGGACTACATCGCGGGCGAGAAGGACCTCATTGCCGGCCGCACCCCCACCCCGCGCCACGTCAACCACGACTTCGCGGTCACGAGCTCGCAGCGCCTCGTGAGCATCCCCATGGGCCACGTGGGCGTCATCGGCGAGCGCATCAACCCCACGGGCAAGCGCCGCATGAAGGAGGCCCTGCGCTCCGGTAACTACGACTACGTGATGCAGGAGGCCATCGGCCAGACGGACGCGGGCGCGCAGGTGCTCGACGTCAACGCCGGCCTGCCGGAAATCGACGAGTCCGCCACCCTGCGCCGCCTCATGGCGGACCTCCAGGGCGTGACGGACCTGCCGCTGCAGGTCGACTCCGCCGTGCCGGAAACCATCGAGGCCGCCGTCCGCAGCTACCCGGGCAAGCCAATCATCAACTCGACCAACGGCAAGCAGGAGACGATGGACGCCGTGATTCCCATCGCGGCACACTACGGCTGCGCGCTGGTCGCGCTCACCATTGACGAGAAGGGCATCCCCCAGACGGCGGAGGGTCGCCTCCAGGTCGCGCGCAGGATCGTGGCCGCGACGGACGCGGCCGGCATCCCCCGCGAGGACGTGGTGGTGGACTGCCTCTGCATGGCCGCCTCGACCGACCAGCGCGCCCCGCGCCAGATCCTGGACGGCATCACGCTCGTCAAGCGCAAGCTGCCGGGCGTGCGCACGGTGCTCGGCGTCTCCAACATCAGCTTCGGCCTGCCGTTCCGCCCGCTCGTCAACGCCACGTTCCTTGCGGCTGCCTTTGCGGCGGGGCTCGACCTCTGCATCATCAACCCCATGCAGCAGCGCATCATGGACGTGGTCAACAGCTGGCGCGTGCTCACGGGCGAGGACCAGAGCGCCCAGTACTACGTGGCCAACTATGCGACGCGAAGCGACAAGGCCCCGGCCGCGGCATCGGCGGGCGGCTTCGGCGCAAAGGACGCGCCTGCAGAATGCCCGCCTCACGCCACGGCCGGCGCTGGCACGCAGGACGCCGCCTCGTCAGATCCCGCCGCGCAGGCCAAGGCCATGGTCCTTTCCGGCCGCAAGGGCCCCATGCCGGAGCTCATCACCCAGGTCCTCGCCCAGCACGACGTCATGTACGCCATCAACCAGGTGCTCATCCCCGCCCTCGACGAGGTGGGCGTCCGCTTCGAGAAGGGCACGTTCTTCCTTCCGCAGCTCATGGCCTCGGCCGAGGCCGCAAAGGCCGGCTTCAACACCATCCGCGAGGCCAACGCCGCCTCTGGCACGGAGGTCGCCTCCAAGGGCCAGGTCGCCATCTGCACCGTCAAGGGCGACATCCACGACATCGGCAAGAACATCGTCAAGATGCTGCTGGAAAACTACGGCTACGACGTGCTCGACCTCGGCCGCGACGTCGATCCCCAGGTCTTTGCGGACGCCGTGGTCGAGCACCACGTCAAGCTGGCCGGCCTCTCCGCGCTCATGACCGCGACCGTCCCCGCCATGCAGGACACGATCGAGCTCCTGCGCAAGCAGGCCCCCTGGTGCAAGGTCATGGTGGGCGGCGCCGTCCTCAACCCCGAGTACGCCAAGATGGTCGGCGCGGACTATTACGCCAAGGACGCGGCCGAGTCCGCCAAGATCGCCGCGGAGGTCCTCGGCAAGTAGCGCCGCAACCGCAATCGCCCGTTCTGCCACAGTCATCATCCGTGGAGAAGAACGCCCGCACCGGGTTGAATCCGGTGCGGGCGTCGTCGCTTTGTGCGTCGGCCCTACAGGCGCAGCTTGGCGCGGACGATGCGCGTGACGGACTCGTCGATGCGGTCCTCCGTGATGGTGCCGGCCTTGACCGCGTCGAGCACGCCCTGGTAGCTCTTCTGCAGCTCGGGCGTCATGAGCAGCATGTCCACGCCGGCCTGGATCGCCACCACACCGAGCTCGGCGGCGGTGTGCAGGCCGCTGACCGCGCCCATCTCGAGCGAGTCCGTGATGATGATCCCACCAAAGCCGAGCTCGCCCCGCAGGACGTCCGTCACGATCCTTTTTGAAAGCGAGGCCGGCTCGTCCGTGCCCGTGACGTTTGGGCAGCTCATGTGGCCGACCATCACCATGGGGACGCCCGCGGCAATGGCCTTTTGGAACGGCACGAGCTCCTCCTGGCGCATCTGGTCGAGCGTCTTGACAGTGGTGATGGTGTCGGTCTCGGAGTCGCCCTCCGCGCCACCGATGCCCGGGAAGTGCTTTGCACAGCACATGATGCCGCCGTCCGCAAAGCCCCTGACCGCAGACTCGACCATGGGCGCCACCACGTCCGCCGTCTTGCCAAACGAGCGCTTTGCCATGGTCTGGCTCGTGCCGTTGACGATGTCCGCGTCCGGCGCGAAGTCGACGTTGAAGCCCAGCGGCACCAGGTAGCCTGCGATCTTCTTGCTCACGTCATAGGCGTTCTGGGCGTTGCCCGTGGCACCCACGTCGCACATGTTGCCCACGTTCGCGATGGATGGGAATCCCTTGTTGCCGCCAATGCGGCTGACCGTCCCGCCCTCCTCGTCCACGGACATGAGGAGCGGCAGGCTCACCTCGTCCTGGGATATCTGCGTCGAGTCCGCGAGCATCTGCTCGGCCTGATCCTGGTCCAGCAGGTTCTGCGCAAAGTAGCACACGCCGCCCACCGGGATCTTGGCAAACGCCTTGCGTGTGGTGTCCCCCGCCGCCGTGACCTGACCCATGCCCGTGAGCGCCTCCGGCTTGGGAAAGAACATCTGCGCGACCTTCTGCTCGAGCGTGAGCGAGGCGACCTTCTTGGCGACCTTTGTCTCGAGGTCGTCCGCCGTGGACGTCGCGGCATCCTTGGCGCTGGCTGCCGAGCCGCTGCTGGAACCATCGTCCTTCTCGCCCTTGGAACCTCCCGTGCATCCCATGACGCCACACGAGAGCGCGACTCCCGCGGCAACGCCGCCGATGGTCAGCGCGGCACGGCGGGTCATGTTCGCACCCGGCGCCCAATGTTGGGGTGTCTTGTCGCTAACTGCCATGGTCGTCCAATCGCATTTGTGGCGCCCGTCATCATATGCACGCCTTAAGGATACCGTCTGATGTAGCCGCACGTTATACAAGTCAAGGGCACCCTCGTCGAATGGCGAGGATGCCCTACGCTTGCAATCAGCTTGTTGCGACGCTTGGCAGCCGGTTAAAAGCAGGGCGAGAAGGTCTCCTCGCCCGCCCGAGGCGCCGCCGTGGGCGCGCCTTAGAAGTCCGCGTTGCCCACGGTGCGGGGGTGCGGCAGGACGTCGCGGATGTTGTCCACGCCCGTGAGGTACATGACCAGGCGCTCGAAGCCCAGGCCAAAGCCCGCGTGGTGGCAGCTGCCGTAGCGGCGCAGGTCGAGGTAGTACTTGTACTGGTCCTTGTCCATCCCCAGCTCCTCGATACGGCGCTCCAGCACGTCGAGGCGCTCCTCGCGCTGGGAGCCGCCGATGATCTCGCCGATGCCGGGAACCAGGCAGTCCGCCGCGGCGACCGTCTTGCCGTCGTCGTTCTGGCGCATGTAGAACGCCTTGATGTCCTTGGGGTAGTCCGTCACGAACGTGGGCTTCTTGAAGTGCTGCTCCGTGAGGTAGCGCTCGTGCTCGGTCTGCAGGTCGATGCCCCACTTGACGGGGTACTCGAACTTGTGGCCCGCGGCCTGCGCCTCCTCCAGGATCTTGACGGCGTCGGTGTAGGAAACGCGCGCAAAGTCGCTGCTGGCAACGTGCGCCAGGCGGTCCTTCAGTCCCTTGTCGACCCACTTGTTGAAGAAGTCGAGCTCATCGGGGCAGTGCTCCGTCACGTAGTTGATCACGTACTTGAGCATCTGCTCGGACACGTCCATCTCGCCCTCGAGGTCGCAGAACGCCATCTCGGGCTCGACCATCCAGAACTCGGCCGCGTGGCGACGGGTGTTGGAGTCCTCCGCGCGGAACGTGGGGCCAAAGGTGTAGACGTCGCCAAAGCTCATGGCAAAGTTTTCTGCCTGCAGCTGGCCGGACACGGTCAGGTTGGTCTGCTTGCCAAAGAAGTCCTTGCTGTAGTCAACCTTGCCGTCGGGCGTGAGCGGCGGGTTGGCCGGGTCGATCGTGGTGACGCGGAACATCTCGCCCGCGCCCTCGGCGTCGGACGCGGTGATGATGGGCGTGTTGACGTAGACGAAGCCGCGCTCCTGGAAGAAGCGGTGGATGGCGAAGGCCGCCACGCTGCGCACGCGGAAGACCGCGCGGAACAGGTTGGTGCGGCTGCGCAGGTGCTGCTGGGTGCGCAGGAACTCGCGGGTCTGGCGCTTCTTCTGCATGGGGTAGTCCGGCTGCGCCGCGCCCTCGATCACGATCGTGGCGGCCTGCAGCTCGAAGGGCTGCGGGCGGTCCGGCGTGAGCGCGAGCGTGCCCTTTACGATGAGCGCGGATCCCACGGTGAGGGCCGCGACCTCCTCGTAGTTGGCGAGCTTCTCGCGGTTCATGACGACCTGCAGGTCCTTGAAGCAGCTGCCGTCGTTGAGCACCACGAAGCCGAAGTTCTTCATGTCGCGGATGGAGCGCACCCATCCGGCAACGGTGACCTCCTGGCCGCCAAACTCCTCCATGCGCGCATAGAGCTGCGCGATCCTTGTGCGATCCATCAGCGGGATCCCCCTTTGGTCTGCGTGGCGCCATCGGGCGAGAAGAACGTCCTTCTCCCCTGCGCGGGCAAGCCGCCCCGACGCCGACGCGCAAGTTTTCCAACCCCGTAACCATATCGCAAAACAGCGCCCCTTGCCGCGCGGGACGGGCGCGGGCGGGTGTGCTAGCGTGGGCTCGTCAAAGCCACGTGAAAGGATGGACCATGCAGAGCATCAGGCTGGCAAACGGGACGATGATCCCGCAGGTGGGGTTCGGGACGTTCAAGATCCCGCGCGAGGACACGCAGCGGGCCGTGGAACAGGCCCTTGAGCTGGGGTATCGCCACATCGACGGCGCGGCGGCCTACCTTAACGAGAAGGAGGTGGGCGACGCCCTGCGCGCGACCGGCATGGCGGGCAAGGTGTTTGTGACCACAAAGCTCCGCAACTGCGACCAGGGCTACGACCAGGCGCTGCGCGCGTTCGAGGCGTCCCGCGAGCACCTGGGGCTCGATGTGGTGGACCTCTACCTCATCCACTGGCCGTGCCCCGCGCGCGACAGCTACGTGGAGACCTGGCGCGCCCTCGCGCACCTGCGGGAGCAGGGCGCCGTGCGCGAGATTGGCGTCTCAAACTTTTTGGTGGAGCACCTGGAGCGCCTGGTGCGCGAGACGGGCGTGACGCCCGCGGTGGACCAGATCGAGGCGCACCCGCGCTTCTGGCAGCCCGAGGTGAGCGCCTGGTGCCAGGCCCACGGCGTGACGGTGGAGGCCTACCAGCCGCTCGGTCGCGGGCGTGACATCGAGTCCGCGCCCGTGCACGCGGCGGCGGAGGCCCACGGCGTCACGTGCGCGCAGGTGGTCCTGCGCTGGCACGTGCAGTCCGGCCGCGTGGCGATTCCCAAGTCCGTGCACGCGGAGCGCATGCGCCAGAACCTGGACCTGTTTGGCTTCAGCCTCACGGACGCGGAGATGGCCTCCATATCCGCCCTGCACAGAGACGCCAACCGCCTGAGCAGCGACCCCCGCACGTTCGAGAGCCCGCAGGACGAGGCGGACATGCGCGCCCGCCTGGCGCGCTAGCGCAGCTCGGTCTCCGGGTGGTCCTTGGTGAGATAGTCCTTGTTGGTGACCGTCGCACCAAGGATCTGCTCGCACTTCTCTGCCAGCTCGTCGATGGCCGCGTGGAGGTCCGCCGAGCGCTCCGGCATCACGTTCTCCATGATGAACATGCAGTGCGGCGTGGCGTCGCTCACCTCCGTGCGCTGGCCGTCGCGCCAGTTCCAGCAGCGGCACACGGCGCCCGCGTCGTCCAGGTAGGCGATCTCGCCGGGCAGGGTCGGGTCGCTCTCCTCCTCGCCGATGGGCAGGAAGTAGTCGCCGCCCTCGGTCTTGGCCAGGCGGAACGTGCCCTCGATGGCGTCGATGTTCTCCGCGCCGATGGGCAGCGCGTACTTGAGGGAAATTGCGTTGCTGATGTCCACGCTCGGCACGATGTGCCCCACGGGGTTGTCCTTCATCACGCGCTTGAGCAGGTTCTCGACCGAGCAGCGCGCGCCCTTCTTGGTCTTGAACTTGCGGTAGGCCTCACGCCAGACGGCCACCACGGCGTTCTGGCTGATGGTGCTGCTCGTGAGCCACTCCTCCGCCTTGGCGTTGGCGCGGTCCAGGAACCTTGCGGCTGTCTTGACGTTCTCCTCGCTGATCTGGTCCGTCGGCTTGATGCCGTCCACGCACAGCACGCCGATCTCCACCTCCGGGAAGACCTCCCAGAACGAGTCCTCCACCACGAACCTCTTGCCCATGTCGCTCCAATCGCCCGGGCGCAACGCCGGCGCCGCGTTCTTCTCCTTGGCTCATATCTATACCATACTTTGGAATATTTTGCGCAACAATTCTGCGCGTACGCCAATTCTTTCAAATCTTTTGTGTCTAAATATGCATTCCAAACTGCATAATTCCCAGGGGAGAAAATCGTGCCGCCGCAGCTTGGGCGCCCCCTTGGCCCCGCGGCGCGCGCATGGTTTTGACCCATCGGGGCGAATGTCTGCATAGTCGCGCGGGACCGCGGCCGCACCAGCCGCGTGGCCCCCGCCGCACCGTTGCGGAACGGAAACGCTCCGCCGCACCGCGCGGCGCACACGGTTAGAATGGAGTGACGGCGCCGGCGGACGGCGCAGGTCACATGGCACGCGGGGCGCTCGCGGCGTCCGGCGGATGCGGAGGTTGCTATGGCAGATGGCACCACGGGCACGCAAGACGGCACCGGCGACCAGGCGTTTCGCGTCGAGCACGACTCCATGGGCGAGGTGCGGGTCCCCGCGGACGCGCTCTGGGGCGCCCAGACGCAGCGCTCGTACCAGAACTTCCGCATCGGGACGGAGACCATGCCCCGCGGCATCGTCCGCGCCTTCGCCATCCTCAAGAAGGCCGCCGCGCAGGCAAACGCGCAACTCGGCACCCTCGACCCCACGGTCGCCTCGCTCATAGAGGAGGCCGCGGACGAGGTCCTGGCCGGCAAGCACGACGGCGAGTTCCCGCTCAAGGTGTGGCAGACGGGCTCCGGCACGCAATCCAACATGAACGTGAACGAGGTCCTGGCCAACCGCGCCAACCAGCTCGCGGCCGAGAAGGGCATCGCCCTTGCCAGCCCCGTGCACCCCAACGACTCCGTCAACCGCTCGCAGTCCTCAAACGACACCTTCCCCACCGCCATGCACGTGGCGGCGGTGCTGGCCGTGCGCCAGGAGCTGGAGCCCGCGGTTGAGCGGCTCATCGCCACGTTCGAGCGGCTCGAGGCCGAGAACGCCGGCGTGGTCAAGAGCGGCCGCACGCACCTGCAGGACGCGGTCCCCATCGCCTTCAGCCAGGAGATCTCGGGCTGGCGCGGCATGCTCCAGACGTCGCTCGAGCAGCTTGACGCGAGCCTGCCGATGCTCCGGCGCCTGGCACTGGGCGGCACGGCCGTGGGCACGGGGCTCAACGCGCCGGCTGGCTTCGACACGCTGGTGGCAGAGCGCATCGCGGCGCTCACGGGCGAGCCGTTCCAGACCGACCCCAACAAGTTCCACGCGCTCACCAGCAAGGACGCCATGGTCTTCTCGCACGGTGCCGTAAAGGCGCTGGCGGCAAACATGATGAAGATCGCAAACGACGTGCGCTGGCTGGCATCCGGCCCGCGCCTGGGCCTGGGCGAGATCAAGATTCCCGCCAACGAGCCCGGCAGCTCCATCATGCCCGGCAAGGTGAACCCCACCCAGTGCGAGGCCGTCACGATGGTGGCCGTGCAGGTGATGGGAAACGACGCCGCAATCGGCTTCGCGGCGAGCCAGGGCAACTTTGAGCTCAACGTGTTCATGCCGGTCATCGCTTACAACTACCTGCAGAGCGCGCGGCTGCTTGCGGACGCCATCGACTCCTTCAACAGGAACTGCGCCGTCGGCATCAAGGCCAACCGCGAAAAGATGTCCCACAACCTGCACAACTCGCTTATGCTCGTAACGTGCCTCAATCCCTACATCGGCTACGAGCGCGCCGCAAAGGTCGCGCACAAGGCGTTTGACGAGGGATGCAGCCTCAGGGAGGCCTGCGTTTCCCTCGGTTACATGACGGAGGAGAAGTTCGACCAGGTTTTCAAGCCAGAGGAGATGGTCTAGCAACATGGACGAGACAAGCGCAAAGAGCCTCAAGCTCCACGAGGAGCTCCAGGGCAAGATCGAGGTCGTTTCTCGCGCAAAGGCCGAGACGAATGAGGACCTCGCGCTCCTGTACACGCCCGGCGTCGCAGAGCCCTGCCGCCAGATCCAGAAGGACTACAGCAAGTCCTGGGAGCTGACGCGCCGCTCGCACCTGGTGGCCGTCATCACCAACAGCACGGCGGTCCTGGGCCTTGGTGACATCGGCGCCGCCGCGGGCATGCCGGTCATGGAGGGCAAGTGCCTGCTCTTCAAGGAGTTTGGCGACGTGGACGCCTTCCCCATCTGCGTCGACACGCACGACACCGACGAACTCGTGCGCACCGTGCAGCTCATCAGCAAGAGCTTTGGCGGCATCAACCTCGAGGACATCGCTGCGCCTCAGTGCTTCGAGGTGGAGGACCGCCTCAAGGAGCTGTGCGACATCCCCGTGTTCCACGACGACCAGCACGGTACCGCCATCGTGTCCGCCGCGGGCCTGCTTAACGCCGTCAAGGTGACCGGCAGGAAGATGGGCGAGCTCAAGATCGTGATGAGCGGTGCAGGCGCGGCCGGCTTGGCCATCGCAACGCTGCTGACCCACATGGGCTTTGGCGACGTCATCCTGTGCGACCGCCACGGCGCCATCTACGAGGGCCGCGACAACCTGAACCCCTACAAGGAGAAGGTCGCCAAGTACACGAACAAGAACAAGGAGGCCGGTAGCCTGGCCGACGTCCTGAAGGGCGCCGACGCGTTCCTGGGCGTCTCGAAGCCCGGCCTGGTCACCCCCGACATGGTGCGTACCATGAACAAGGACGCCATCGTCTTCGCCATGGCGAACCCCACGCCCGAGATTATGCCGGACGAGGCCAAGGCTGGCGGAGCCAAGGTCGTCGCGACGGGCCGCTCCGACTTCCCCAACCAAATCAACAACGTCCTGGTGTTCCCCGGCATCTTCAAGGGTGCGCTGCAGGCCAGGGCAAAGCAGATCACCGAGGACATGGAGGTCGCGGCCGCCGAGGCCATCGCGAGCCTCGTCCCCGAGGACAAGCTCTCCCCGGACTTCATCATCCCGTCCGCGCTCGACAAGAGCGTTGCCGACGTCGTGGCGAAGGCCGTTGCCGACCGCGTCGAGAAGTAACGCTGCGTTAGGCCAACCAGCTTTGACAGGAACGGCGCGCATCAGCCTCGGGTTGGTGCGCGCCGCCTTTTTTTCTGCCGACAACAGCCCTAATAACAGGTTCGCGTTGTTAGAGCTGGCCGACGGATTCTAATAACACTTTTTGGCCATAACCTGTTATTAGAAGTTGCGGGAGGATTCTAATAACAGGTTCGCGTTATTAGAGTCGCACGAGAAACTCTAATAACAGTTTTTGCCTCAAACCTGTTATTAGTTCCTCTCCTAGACCCACCCGACAGGATGCTTTTGGGATTATCAATCGAGTGGGTCATCGCCGGCACGGAGTATCTCGAGGTATCGCTCGTAGCTAAAGGTACGGTACCTTTGACGTTTCGTGTTCCGCTGCTCCAACACCCCCCACGTCACGAAGCTCCCCACCAAGTTACTGGCACTTGTCACGCTGATGCCAAGGCTCCGAGACACGAACGGGATATCGACGATTGGGTTACCCTCCAACAGGTTCAGGAGTTTGAGGGCATTGCCACTCCTGCGTCCGCTTAGGGACGGCAGGAGTCGCTCCATCTCCTGGTGCAGCTCCGCCAGTTTGATCATTGACTCCCTGGCATTCAGTGCGCTCTCCCGGAGGCAATCCGAGAAGAACCCAATCCACCCCTCGTAGTCTCCCTTCTCCCTGACGCGCGTCAGCCAGCCGTAATACTCGCCCCTACGCCTCTTGAGTTCATAGGAGGGATAGAGCACGGGCTTCTCGAGAATTCCATCGTTCATAAGGGAAAGCGTGATGAGGAGACGTCCAACCCTGCCATTCCCGTCGAGAAATGGGTGCGCCGTCTCGAACTGATAGTGCGCCAACCCCGCCTTAACGATCGGGTCGATGGGCTGCTCGTTGTTGATGAAGTTCTCAAGGTCAGACAACGTCCTCCCCAAATCCTCGACGTTCGGAGGCACATAGCTGGCCTGAGAGAGCGTGCACCCCGTGGGACCGACCCAGTTCTGCGACGTCCGCACCTCTCCAGGGTTTCGGTCTCCTCCCCTGACGCCAGCTAGCAGAACGGAATGTACGTCCCTAAGCAGCCTCGTACAGAGTGGAAGGGACTTCATGTCCTCTTCCGCGCGCTTTGTTGCCCTCACATAGTTGACGACGTCCGTAAGATCGCGACTGGCATTCTTGTCCAACGTCGGATCAAGAACATCGTCGAAGGTGCATTGAGTACCCTCTATCTGCGAGGACAGTAACGCCTCCTTGCGGACGTACATGGTGAGGTACATGCCGACGTTGGGAACGAACCGAGCCATGCCCTGAACCTCGCCTATGATGGCACGACATTCGGCAATCGACCGCATCGTCGAGCCATCAAGCTCGAGGGGCAGTACCGACTGCAAGGGCGCGGGGCAGAAGGAGTTGTAGGCGAGCTTCCCCGATAGGTTCGACACGATCCTGCCCTGCCGACCGGGGACGAACTGATCGAGCATATCTCTCCACCTCACTCTAATAACACTTTTCGGTCTTAATCTGTTATTAGATTACACGGAACAATTCTAATAACAGATTCGCGTTGTTAAAATCGCACGAGAAACTCTAATAACAGTTTTTGCCTCAAACCTGTTATTAGAATCCGTCAGGCGATTCCCATCCCAAGGTCCGCCCACCACGCTCAGCCCTCTGCTGATGTTGTGCCATTGGGCCCGAATGCCGACTCCTAACACGCGCGGATCGTCTTTCCATGCGAAAATAAGCAGACTAGTGATGTTGCGATGGTATGAGTGCGTGGGAAGGGGGCGTTGGCGTGACCGAGAGGCGAAGGCCCACCAAGAGGTCATCCCAAGGCTCCAGGGGTCCACAAAGGCGCAGCTCTTCTCCCCAAGGTGGAAGGCACGCCAACGCGGACGCACGACAGCGCTACGACGCGCCCGTCCGCAGCTTGCACGGCACGCCGCGCAAGGCATCGCACACGTCCGAAACCCGCGACACCCGCCGTACGCGGCAGGGCGAGCGTGGCACCAGGCGCTCGCAGCGCGGAACCTCTCCGCAGGAGCTGCGCGGCACCAGGCGCGAGCCTGGCTCCAGGCACGAGTATCGCGACTACGAGCGCGAGATCAGCCGGCGCCCCAACCGCCCTCCCGCACGGACCGCGCGCCAGCGCCAGCGCGAGCTCGAGGGCGTGCCCATGCGCCGCGAGGAGTACGGCCAGACCGGCATCGCCCCGCGCAGCCGCGAGAGCCGCCGCAAGCGTGACGAGCGCCTGCGCCAGATCCGCAGCCTGGCGGGCACGCGTCCCTCCTTCCCGTTCAAGCCGCTCATCGCAATCGTGGCGGCGCTGCTCGTCGCGGCGGTGGTCTTCCTCGTGGTGACCAACGTCTCCAAGCTCGTGAGCGCGCCGCAGCAGACACAGAAGGCGACCACCACGACCACCGTCAAGAGCAAGGGCGGCCTGTCCACGGCGATCGCGAACGCCAAGAACCTGTTCACCACCACGTACGACTGGGACAACCTCTCCGCCAAGGGCAGCCGCATCACGTACAAGGCAGACGGCAAGACCGTCAGCCGCACGGGCATCGACGTGTCCGAGCACAACGGCAGCATCAACTGGACCGCGGTCGCGGACGACGGGATCGACTTCGCGTACATCCGCATCGGCTACCGCGGCTCCGTGCACGGCAACATCAAGGCGGACAAGCGCTTCAAGGAGAACTTCGCCGGCGCCAAGAAGGCCGGGCTCGACATAGGCGTCTATTTCTTCTCGCAGGCGACGACCACCAAGGAGGCCAAGGCCGAGGCCCGCTACGTGGTCAAGCAGCTGGGCGGCTACGCGACCAAGTACCCCATCGTGTTTGACATGGAGCCTTCCCAGTCCGGCAACGACCGCGTGGCCGAGCTCAGCAACGCGCAGCTCACGGCCGTGGCGCAGGCGTTCTGCAAGGAGGTCGAGAGCCTGGGCTACCACGCGTGCGTCTATGGCAGCCGCGCCGACCTCGCGCACTACGACCTTTCGAGCCTGACCGACTACGGCTTCTGGTACGCGGAGTACGCCGACCAGCCCACGATGGCGCTGCGCTTTGGCATCTGGCAGTACTCCGACTCCGCCACGGTGGACGGCATCGACGGCAACGTCGACCTCGACCTCGACCTCACGACCGCGCTCAAGAAGGTCGAGGCGAAGGAGAAGTCCAAGGGCGAGAAGGACGACTCCTCGAGCTCGGGCTCGTCCTCGTAGGCAACGGCCAAAGCCAACCGCAAGACACGCCGCCATCGGCCCCGCGCGACCCAAACCGCGCGGGGCCAACGCGTTGCGGCGACACGCCAGCCGCACATCGGCTACCATGCATCACTAACGCTCTTCGTCACAAAGAGGCACCCATGACCGAATGGCTCATACATCACTTCATCAAGGACGCGGACCAGACGTCGCTCCCCCGCGTCCGCGACGCCCACGGCACGCTCGCGAGCGTCGTCTGCATCGTCTGCAACGTCGCGCTCTGCGTCGCCAAGGCGCTCGTGGGCCTGGCGGCGGGGTCGCTTTCCGTCGTGGCCGACGCCATCAACAACCTGAGCGACGCCTCGAGCAACATCGTGAGCCTCGTGGGCTTCAAGCTCGCGAGCCGCCCCGCGGACAAGGGGCACCCCTACGGGCACGGGCGCATCGAGTACCTCTCGGGCGTGATAGTCGCGTTTCTCATCCTGCTCGTGGGCGTCGAGCTCGTGAAGAGCTCGGTGGAGAAGATCGTGAAGCCGGAGCCGGTGGACTTCTCGCTCGTGACGGTGGCCGTGCTGCTGGCATCCATCGCCGTCAAGGCGTGGATGGCGCGCTTCAACTCCGCGCTGGGCAGGCGCATCGACTCCGTGACGCTCGAGGCGACGGCGCAGGACTCCAGGAACGACGTGATCACGACCGCCGCCGTGCTGGCCGCGGGCGCCGTGTCGCAGCTGACGGGGCTCGACCTCGATGGCTGGGCGGGCCTCGCCGTGGGCGCGTTCATCGTGTGGAGCGGCTTCTCGCTCGTGCGTGAGACGCTGGACCCGCTGCTTGGCCAGGCGCCGGACCCCAAGCTCGTGCGGCACATCCACGACACGATCATGAGCTACCCCGGCGTGCTGGACACGCACGACCTGATGGTGCACGACTACGGCCCCGGCCGCCGCTTCGCGAGCGCCCACGTGGAGATGCCCGCCGAGATCAGCCCGCTCAAGAGCCACGAGGTGCTCGACTCCATCGAGCACTACTTCTGCGACGAGGAGGGCCTGCCGCTGGTTCTGCACTACGACCCCGTCGTGACGTTCGACCCCAAGGACCGCGACCTGCACCACTGGATGTCCGAGCAGGTCAAGTCCATCGACCCGCGGCTGACCATCCACGACGTGCGCGTGACCCAGGAGGGTGGCGCCCAGCACGTCTCGCTCGACTGCGTGCGGCCGCACGGGCTCACGCTCTCCGACGACGAGCTGAGCGACATGGTCTGCCAGATCGTGCACCGCCGCTACCCCAAGGCCGTCTGCCACGTGACCGTAGACGCGAGCTACGTGTCGACGGGCGTGTAGCGGCGCAGGCCGGGCGGGCCGCGCACCGTCGACGGTAGCCGCCATCAGTACGTAAGAAAGCCGGGGCCGCACGCGCCCGTGCGACCCCGACCCATTAAGCCTTCGCCTGTCGGCAACCAGCCAGCCAGCGCTCCCCTAGCGCGCGTCACGACCAAGCGCGATGCGCCCGGCGGCAAACGTGCAGGACGCGATGCCGACCTTCATGAGGTCGAGCGCCACGAACGGAGCGACGCCCGCCGCAAAGGCGGCAGCCGCAGACAGGTGCGCGACCACCATAAGCTGCGCCCAACCGCACAGGTACACGACGGCGACCATGGCCACGAGCGACACGGCGGCGGACACGACCCACGGCAGGCGCGTGCGAGAAACGCGCCCGAGCACCAGCGAGCCGACCGCGGCCGCGAGCACGAAGCCCAGGATGAAGCCGCCGGTGGGGCCGGCCAGGCGAACGATGCCGCCCATGTGGCCCGAGAAGACCGGGGCGCCCAGGGCCCCGATCGCCACGTAGGAGGCGGCGCTTGCCACGGCCTCGCGCGGGCGCAGCGCCAGCACCACGAAGCAGAGCGCGAGCACCTGCAGCGTGAAGGGCACTGGCACGAGCGGCACCTCGACGTTCGCGCTCGCGATGAGCGCCAGCGTGCCAGCCGCCACGCGCAGGACGGGCACGACCGCGCTAAGGCCGTGGGACTCGCCCCTGGAAATGGAACCGTTCCTAAGCATGGAATCTCCCCTCATACCATGATCAATCAAACTAGTCACGCCACGCGCGCGGGCGTGCGGGCGCCCCGCGCAAGGCGCTACTTGGCCCCCTCGGGCACGTCCCAGGCCAGGCTCACGGAGCCCACGCCCAGGTGGAGCGAGACCACGGGTCCGCCGTCGCGCTTCTCCACCGTCGCCTTGGGCAGCATGCGGTGCACGCAGTCCACCAGTGCGTCGGCCGCCGCGGAGTCGCCGTAGGACGACACGACGAGCAGCCCCTTGCGGGCTCCCTCGGGCACCTGGCGCACCAGGGCGCGGACGGTAGCGCCCATGCCGTGCGCCACGTCCGTGTCGCGGATGCCGCCCTTGTCGAGCACCATGATGAGGTAGCGGTCGAGCTTGCCGGCCACGGCGCGGCGCATCGCGCCGAGCCTGCCGGAGCGGCGCAGCACGTCGAGCCTGGGCACCGTGAACGCGATGCCCTGCAGCGCGCGCGTGCGCTCGAGCTCGGCGGTAGCCTCGCCCAGGGTCGCGCCGCCCGTGACGAGCCTCCGCGCGCGCCTGACCATGAAGTCCAGGCCGCCGGACGTCGTCCACGAGTCCACCACGACGATGCGCTCCACCGCGACGCCCTCGCCCAGCAGCTGCTTGCGGGCGTCCACGGCACTGCGGTACGTGCCGGAAAGGCGGGACGACATGGTGATGCACAGCACGTCGGACCCGCGGTCGAGCACGCGCCTGAACTCGTCATGGAACGCGGACTGGAACACGGCCTCCGTGCTCAGGATCTTGGCGTTGCGAAAGAGGGCGTCGTACTTCTCGTTCTCGCCCTCGTACCTCTCCGCGTGGCGGACGCCGTCCACCAGGTAGTGCATGGAGACGACCACGCACCCCAGCGACGCCGCCTCCGCCCGCGTGATGGGGATCGAGCTGTCGCACACGATGGCGACGGGACGGGGTGCCACGGACCGATTCGCCTGCGCCGCGGCACCGCCCGCGGGCGTCGGGCTCAGATCAGAGTCGCTCATGCGTCGAACCTCCCTATACGACGGAACTTTTCGTATCGCGCGTCGAGAAGTGCGTCCGCCTCGAGCGGGGCCAGCTCGGAAAGCTCCTGGCTGAGCCGGTCGGCCAGCCTCTCGGCAAACGCCTGCGTACCCAGGCCGTCGGCGTCGATCTCGCCGTCCACGATGCCGAGCTTCATGAGCGCCGGAGCCGTGATGCCCAGCGCCTCGGCCGCCTCGGCCGCGCGCTTCTGCGTCTTCCACAGGATCGTGGCGCAGCCCTCGGGGCTCACCACGGAATAGACGGCGTCGCTCAGCATGAGCACGCGGTCGGCCGCGGCGAGCGCGAGCGCGCCGCCCGAGCCGCCCTCGCCCATGATCACGCTCACCTCGGGCACGCGCAGGCCGCACATCGCCATGATGTCGTCCGCGATCGCGGCGCCCTGGCCGCGCTCCTCGGCCTCCATGCCGGGGTAGGCGCCCGACGTGTCCACGAGCGCCACCACGGGACGTCCGAACTTCTCGGCCTGCCTCATGAGGCGCAGTGCCTTGCGGTAGCCCTCGGGCGAGGGCGAGCCAAAGTTGCGCGCCACGCGCTCCTTGGTGTTGCGGCCGCGGTCCGTGCAGATCACGGTCACGGGGCGCCCGCGCAGGAGGGCGATGCCGCCCACCACTGCCGGGTCGTCGCCAAACTCGCGGTCACCGTGGAGCTCGATCAGCCCCTCGAAGGCCTGCTCTGCCACGGTGGGCACGCTCGCGCGGTTGGTGTCGCGCACGCGGCGCACCAGGTCGTAGGGCGTGACGTCCGTGGAGTCGATCGGCTTCTGCATGCGGTGCGGGGCGGGCCAGCGCGGCTCCGTGGGGAAGGCCGCGGGCGCGCGCGGCGCCGCGTGGGACGGGTCTGCAATCGCATCGGCGTCGTGCAGGAAGAGCAGGTAGCCGATGGTGTCCTTCAGGTCCTTGCGCTCCACCACCATGTCCACGAAGCCGTGGTCGAGCAGGAACTCAGCCCGCTGGAAGCCAGCCGGGAGGCGCTTGTGGGTGGTCTGCTCCACCACGCGCGGTCCCGCAAACGCCACGAGGGCGTCGGGCTCGGCCAGGCAGATGTCGCCGTCCATGGCAAAGCTCGCCGTGACGCCGCCCGTCGTGGGGTCGGTCAGCACCACCAGGTACAGGAGGCCCGCGTCGCCGTGGCGGCGCACCGCGTTGGTGACCTTCGCCATCTGCATGAGCGAGGTCACGCCCTCCTGCATGCGGGCCCCGCCAGACACGGTGAAGCCCACCACGGGCAGGCCCTTGCGGGTGGCCCGCTCAAAGCAGCGGCAGATCTTCTCGCCCACGGCACTTCCCATGGAGCCCATCATGAACGAGGAGTCCATCACAAAGAGCGCGCAGCGCTCGCCCGCGATGGTGGCCTCGCCCGTCACCACGGCCTCGGTCTCGTGCGACTTGACGCGCGCGACGTCGAGCTTGGAGCGGTAGCTGGGGAAGCCCAGGACGTCGTGCGGGCGGACGTCGCGGTCCCACTCCACAAAGCTGCCCTTGTCCGCGGTGATCGCGATGCGCTCGCGCGCGGTGAGCCTGAGGTGGTGTCCGCAACGCGGGCACACGTCCAGGTTCTTGGACAGCACGTTGGCCTCGACCACGTGGCGGCAGTGCGGGCAGCGCACCAGGATCATGCGCTCCGGCACGTCGACGGGGACCTCGGTCACGGGTCCCTCGAGCTCGTTCACGCTCTTGTCGATCTGGCTACTCATACAGGTGCTCCATCAGGTTCGTGTGGTAGTTGCCGCTCAGGAACTCCTCGTTCGAGAGGATGTCGAGCTGCAGGTCGGCGTTGCACTCAACGCCGTCCACCACGAGCTCGCCCAGGGCCGAGCGCATCTTGCGGATGGCCTCCTCGCGCGTGGGGCTGTACACGATGAGCTTGCCCAGCAGCGAGTCGTAGTACGGCGGCACCACGCCGCCCACGTAGAGCGCGGAGTCAAAGCGCACCCACGGGCCGTTCGGCACGTGCAGCATGGTGATGCGTCCGCACGAGGGGAGAAAATCGGCCGTCTCGGCGTTGATCCTGCACTCGATGGCATGTCCGCTCAGGGGCGCGGACTCCACGCCCTCGGGCAGCGGCATGCCCGCGGCCACGCGAAGCTGCCACTTCACGAGGTCCTTGCCCGTCACGAACTCCGTCACGGGGTGCTCCACCTGCAGGCGGGTGTTCATCTCCATGAACCAGAAGTGGCCCTCGTCGTCCACCAGGAACTCGATGGTGCCCAGGCCCTCGTAGCCGACGGAGCGCGCCAGGTCGCGCGCGCACTTGTACATGCGCTGACGCACGTCGTCCGTAACGGCAGGGCACGGGCTGGGGCTCTCCTCCAGGAGCTTCTGGTTCTTGCGCTGCACGGAGCACTCGCGCTCGCCCAGGCTCATCACGTGGCCAAAGCTGTCGCCAATGACCTGCACCTCGACGTGGTGCGCCGGCGAGACGAACTTCTCCATGTAGCACTTGCCGTCGCCAAAGGCGGCGCTCGCCTCGGCGCTGGCGGTCTCGAAGGCCTGGGCCGCGTCCTCCACGCGCTCGACCTTGCGGATGCCACGGCCGCCGCCGCCCGCGCGGGCCTTCACCAGCACGGGGCAGCCTATGCGCTCGGCCTCCTCGGTCGCCTGCTCGGGCGACTCCAAGAGGTCGCAGCCCGGCACGATGGGCACGCCCGCCGCACGTGCCGTGCGGCGCGCCTCGTCCTTGTCGCCCATGCGCTGCATGACCTCTGGGCTGGGCCCTATGAAGACCAGGCCGTGCTCGCGGCACTCGCGGGCAAACTCGACGTTCTCGGACAGGAAGCCGTAGCCCGGGTGCACCGCAGACGCGCCCGAGGCCAGGGCCACGGTGAGGATCGCGTCCATGTTGAGGTAGGACTCGCTCGCGCGCGGGCCACCTATGCAGTAGGCCTCGTCCGCCAGCGTCGCGTGCAGGGACTCGGCGTCCGCCGTGGAGTACACCGCCACGGTCTTGACGCCCATCTCCTTGCAGGCGCGGATGACGCGGACCGCCACCTCTCCCCTGTTCGCAATGAGTACCTTCTGGAACATGGGCTACTTCTTCCCCTCCGGCACCAGCGCAAACGACATGTCGGCCACGCAGCACACGGTGTCGCCCACGCGGGCCTCGCCGTGCGCGAAGTGGAACATGCCGTGCGAGCGCGTGATCTCGCAGTCGAGCTCGACGGTGTCGCCCGGCTTCACGGGGTGCTTGAAGCGCACCTTGTCGAGGCTCGTGTAGTACGGCGTCGCGCCCTTGGTGCTTCCGTCCTGCGCCAGCAGCACGCAGCAGTTCTGCGCGAGCATCTCGCACAGGATCACGCCGGGCACCACGGGGTTGCCGGGGAAGTGCCCCTGCACAAAGAACTCGTCGCCCGTCACGTGCGTGTGGCCAACAGCGCGCCCGTCGACCAGCTCGCAGTCGTCGATGAGCAGCATCGGCGGACGGTGTGGGAGGATGGTCTCTATCTCTTCTCTGTTCATGCCTGCCCCCTAGTACAGCTTCATGAGCACGCAGCCGTACTCAACGAGCTCGCCGTCGCTCACGCAGATGTCCACGACCTCGCCGTCGGCCTCCGCGGTGACCTCGTTCATGGCCTTCATGGCCTCGATCACGCAGAGCGTGTCGCCCTTCTTCACCTTGGAGCCCACGTGCACGAAGGGCTCGGCGCCAGGCGCGGGCGCCGCGTAGAACACGCCCACCATGGGCGCCTTCACGGCGACGACCTTGGTCATGTCGAGCGGCTTCTCGCCGTCCTGGCCGTCGTCTGCACCGGCGGCCTGCTCCTGGGCGGGAGCCTCGGCGGGCTCTGCCGCGGGCGAGAGGGACGCGGGCGCCGTGGCAGCGGCGGCCACCGGGGCCACTGCCTGCGCCATGGCCGGGAAGGCCTCCGGGCGCTCCATCTCGATGGCGCAGTCTCCCTCCTCGATCCTCACGCGGGCGAGGCCGTGCTCCTGCATGACCTGTGCGAGCGCGTCAACGCGCGACGTGCTGGTATCCATGGCTACTCACCCTCCTCGTAGCGGCGCAGGGCCACCACGGCGTTGTGTCCGCCAAAGCCGAGCGACGTCGAGATCGCCCACTTGCCGTCGAACTTCGCGGCCTTGCCGGGCGTGTAGTCGAGGTCGCAGTCCGGGTCGGGCGTCGTGAGGCCGATGGTGGGCGGGATGACGGAGTCGCGCAGCGCGCAGGCGCAGGCCATGGCCTCGACCGCACCCGTCGCGCCAAGCATGTGGCCGGTCATGGACTTGGTGGAGGATATCTGCGCGGCACGCGCGCCCTTCTCGCCCAGGGCCTGCTTGAGGCCGAGGGTCTCCGTCTTGTCGTTGAGCTTGGTCGAGGTGCCGTGCGCGTTCACGTACAGGCCCTCCTCCACGTCGACGCCGGCCTCGTCCACGGCCTGCCTGATGGCGCGGGTGATGCCGTCGGCGGAGGGGTCGGGGCTCGTGATGTGGTAGGCGTCGGCCGTGTTGCCGTAGCCGCAGACCTCGGCCACGATGTTGGCGCCGCGGGCCTTGGCGTGCTCGAGCTCCTCGAGCACCAGGATGCAGGCGCCCTCGCCCATCACGAAGCCGTTGCGGTTTGCGTCGAACGGGCGGCACGCCGTGGCGGGGTCGGGGTTGGTCGTCAGCGCGCGGCAGTTGGTGAAGCCGGCCACGGAGACGGGCACGATGGCCGCCTCGGTTCCGCCGGCCAGGATCGCGTCGGCGTAGCCGTAGCGGATGGCGCGGAACGCCTCGCCGATGGCGTTGGTGCTGGTGGCGCAGGCCGTCACCACGGGAAGGGTCGGGCCCTTGGCGTTGTGGCGGATGGAGACCTGGCCCGTTGCCATGTTAGCGATGAGCATGGGCACCAGGTACGGGCTCACCTTGCGGGCGCCGCCGTCCATCAGGCGCTTGACCTGCGCCTCGGTGGTGCCGATGCCGCCCACGCCCGAGCCCACGTACACGCCCAGGCGCTCCGGGTCGATGGCGCCCTCCGCGTCGAGGCCGGCCGAGGCCATGGCCTCGTCGGACGCCACGAGCGCGAACTGCACGTTGCGGTCGTTGTGCAGCGCGACGGACTTGCCGAGGGCCGCGGCCGCGTCAAAGCCCTTGACCTCGGCGGCCACGCTCACGCGAAAGCCCGTGGTGTCGAACGCCGTGATGGGCCCGATGCCGGACTCGCCCTTGACGAGCGCGTCCCAGCTCTGGGGGGCGGTGTTGCCCACGGGGGTGATGGCCCCCATGCCCGTGATGACTACCCTGCGATCCATGTGTTATCCCCTCTGGGGCGCACGAGCGCCCCGTCTACATGCAAAGTCCGCCGTCGACCCTGATGACCTCGCCGGTCACGTAACGCGCGGCGTCGGAGGCGAGAAACGCGACGACCTCGGCCACCTCGTCTGCCGTGCCCAGGCGGCCCAGCGGGATGCGCGCGGCGTAGCCGTCGCGGGCATCCTGCGTGAGCTTGTCGGTCATGTCCGTCGCGATGAAGCCCGGCGCGACCGCGTTGGCGGTGACGCCGCGACCGGCGAGCTCCTGGGCCACGGACTTGGTGAGGCCCACGACGCCTGCCTTGGAGGCGGCGTAGTTGACCTGACCGGCGTTGCCGTGCAGGCCCACCACGGAGCTCACGTTGACGATGCGGCCGCCGCGCTGGCGCACGAAGTTCCTGGCCAGGGCGCGCGTCATGTTGAACGTGCCCCTCAGGTTGACCTCGATCACGCGGTCGAAGTCCTCGTCGCGCATGCGCGCGAACAGGCCGTCGCGCGTGATGCCCGCGTCGTTCACGAGCGCCCACACGGGGCCAAAGTCATCCGTGACCTGCTTGACCGTGGCCTTGACGGCCGCGGAGTCGGAAACGTCGCAGCGGTAGGCCTTGGCGCGGGCGCCGAGATCCTCGAGGGCGGCCACGCACTCGGCCGCCGCGGCCTCGTTGCCGGCGTAGACGATGGCCACGTCGTAGCCGTCGCGTGCCAGGCGCTCCGCGCAGGCGCGGCCGATGCCGCGCGAGCCTCCCGTGACGAGCGCGACCCTGCGCGCCGCGTCCTCCTGGCCCGTCGTGTTGTTGCTGTCCATGGGCTATGCCTCCAAGATCTGGCTCACGGCCGCGTCGAGCTGGTCGGGGGTCTCAACGCAGATTGCGGTGACGCCCTCGAGCGTGTGCCTGACGAGCCCCGTGAGCGTGTGGCCAGGACCGACCTCCACGAAGGTGTCGATGCCGGCTGCCTGCATGCCGCGCAGCTCGTCCACCCAGCGCACCGGGTGCGAGACCTGGTTCGCGAGCGTCTGCGCCATCGCGGCGGCGTCGCCCTCGTACGGCCCGCCCGTGAGGTTTGACCAGCACGGGACCGCGGGCTGCGCGAGCGGGTGCTCGCCCAGCCACGTGGCGAGCCCGTCCGCGGCGTCCGCCATGTACGGGCTGTGGAACGCGCCGGAGACGGCCACCTTGACGGAGCGGCCGCGCGCGGCCTTGACCAGGCCGTCCAGCGCCTCGCAGGCCTCGGGCGAGCCCGCGGCCACGGTCTGGAGCGGGCTGTTGTAGTTGACGGGCCACGCCTCGCCGGCCTGCGCCGCGAGCTCCTCCACCTTGGAGGGCTCGAGCTTGAGCACGGCGCGCATGGCGCCGGGGTGCGCCTCGCAGCACGCGGTCATGAGCGTCGCGCGCTCGACCGCGAGCCGGAACGCGCCCTTGGGCGTGAGGGCGCCGGCAAAGGCCAGCGCGCCGAGCTCACCCAGCGAGTGGCCCGCGACGGCCGCGGGCACCACGCCGCGCTCGCGCAGCGCCTCGGCCGCGGCGAGGTCGACGGCCAGCACGCACGGCTGCGTGTTGACGGTGAGCGAGAGCTCCTCCTTGGTACCCGCGAAGCACTGGTCGCTCGTGCCGGGACGGACGGAGTCCGCCGCGGAGAAGACCGCCCTCGCGGCCGCGGACGCCTCGCAGAGCTCGCGGCCCATGCCAGGCTTCTGCGAGCCCTGGCCCGCGAAGAGGAACGCGACGTTGGGAAGCGCGCGTGCGGAGGTGTTCTTCTCGCCCGCCACAGTCGCTACCTCACCCATTTGGTGGCCTCCTTGAGGCAGGCCTCTGCGCCGCCCATCAGGTCGTCCACGATCTGGGCGGCCGTCTGCTCCTCGTGCACCATGGCGGCAACCTCGCCGGCCATGAAGGATCCCTCCTGGTAGTTGCCGTCCTTTGCGGCCTTGCGGAGCGACCCCGCGCCGAACTTGCCCAGCTCCTCGGGCGTGGCGCCCTCGCGCTCCATGCGCGCGAACTCCTGCGAGAAGGGCGTCTTGAGGCACCTGACGGCGCCGTTCATGCTGCGGCCCGTGACGATGGTGGAGAGGTCCTTGGCCTTGAGGATGCGGTCCTTGTACTCCTGGCTCACCGTGCACTCGCGCGCAACGAGGAAGCGCGTGCCGACCTGGATGCCGACGGCGCCCAGCATGAAGGCCGCGGCGGCCTGCCTGCCGTCCGCGATGCCGCCCGCCGCGAGCACCGGCACCTTGACGGCGTCGACCACCTGCGGCACGAGAACCATGGTGGACAGCTCGCCGATGTGGCCGCCAGACTCGCCGCCCTCGGCCACGAAGGCATCGGCGCCGGCGCGCTCGAGCAGACGCGCGAGCGCGACCGACGAGACCACGGGGATGACCTTGACGCCGGCGGCCTTCCAATCGCGCATGTACTTGCTGGGGTTGCCCGCACCCGTGACCACGACGGGCACGTGCTCCTCGGCGACGACCTTGGCGACGTCCGCCGCGAAGGGGCTCTGAAGCATCACGTTGACGCCGAACGGCTTCTGCGTGCGCGTGCGGACGTCCTGAATCTGCTCGCGAACCCAGTCAGGTCCGGCGTTCATGGCGGAGATGATGCCGAGGCCGCCAGCCTCGGAGACGGCTGCGGCGAGGCTCGCGTCGGCAATCCACGCCATGCCGCCCTGGAAGATGGGCTTCTCGATGCCCACGAGGTCACAGAGTGGGGTCTTGATCATGTGCGCTGAATCCTTAGTCTTGGCGTTTGCTTTGGGCCCTTGGCCTACTTGTTGAGAAGGCCGTCGACGATGTCGACGAACTCGCCCACGGTCTGCGGGTTGGCCTCGGGGTCGATCTCGATGCCGAACTCGTCCTCGCAGGCCATGACCGCCTCGACGGTGGCCATGGAGTCGAGGCCGACGCTCGCGAGGTTGGTGTCGCGGGTGAGCTCGACGTCGTCCAGGCCCTCCTGGTCCTTGAGGATGGCGACGACGCGATCGAAGGTGGACTCTGCCATGGTTCTCTCCTATCTACAGGCACCGGTTTCCGGTGCGTACGAGGGCACCCTTGTGGCGCCCGGGTTACCTATGTGATGGCGCGGTGTCGCGCCGTGGAAGATGCGACTAGCTTGGGGTTGCCTTTGGTTCCGCCTCCCAGCGGACGAGCGTGGAGGCGACGTCGAGCCCGGCGCCGAAGCCCACGAGGGCCACGAGCTCGCCTGGCTTGAGCTCGCCCTTGCGCGCCATGCCATCGAGTGCGAGCGGGGTGCAGGCGCTCGAGACGTTGCCCGTGTGCGCGAGGTTCAGCACCACGCGGGACGGGTCCACGCCCAGGCGCTCGACTACGGCGTCCACGATCCTCTCGTTTGCCTGATGGAGGACGAAGTGGTCGACCTGGTCAAGCGGCACGCCCGTCTGCTCCGACATCTGGCGCAGCTCGCGGGTGACCTCCGTCACGGCGAAGCGGTAGACGCTGCGGCCGCGCATGGTCATGTAGCTGCCGGGCGCGGAATCGACGGACTGGTCGAAGGGGCTGTTGCCCGCGACGCCGGGGACGTCGATCGCCGCGACGTTGGGGATGGTGCGCAGTCGGCACCACAGCGGCGACTCGCCTCCCGCGCGCACGACGACCGCCGCGGCGGCGTCGCCAAAGAGCACACAGGTGGTGCGGTCCTCCCAGTTCATGATGCGCGAGCACTTCTCGGCCGAAAGGACGAGGGCCGTCTTGGCCCTGCCGCGCGAGAGGTACCCGTCCGCGACGTCGAGCGCGAACACGAAGCCCGAGCACGCGGCGGACACGTCGAACGCAGGGCAGCTCGCGCCGAGTCGCTCCGCGACGGCGCAGGCCTCCGCCGGCATGAGGTGGTCGGCCGTGGTGGACGAGCACACGATGAGGTCGAGGTCCTCTGGCGCGATGCCGGCGGACTCGAGCGCGCGCCTTGAGGCGGACTCCCCCAGCTCGTCCAGGGACTCCGTGGTGCAGACCCTGCGCTCCCTGATGCCGGTGCGCGAGCTGATCCACTCGTCGCTGGTGTCGAGGAACGTGGAGAGCTCGTCGTTGGTCACACTGCGCGCGGGAAGTGCCGAGCCCGTGCCGATGATGGTGTAGGACACTAGCCCCTGCCTCCCTTCGAGACAGACATCTTCTTGAGGTATTCGCGCTGCGACTGCTGCGCCTTGGCATAGAAGTGCTCGAGACGCCTGATTCCGTCGAGAAGGACGCGGCGCTCGGAGACCGAGAGCCCGTCCGAGACCTCCTGTGCCATACGCTGGTTGAAGACCGCGTGGAGGCGAAAGACCTTCTCGCCCTTGCGCGTGAGCACCACGTTGACGCGGCGCGCGTCCTCGGGATCGCGCTTCTTCTGGACGTAGCCCCTCTTGACGAGCCTGTTGACGGCCGCCGTCGCGGAGGGTACGCGGATGTCCAGCGTGCGCGCGAGCTCGGACATGCCGATGGTCGCGTCCTTGTGCAGCGTCTTGCGTCCCACCACCTCGATGAGGTTGAGTTCGGAGACGGTGAGGTCGATCCCGTGGGAGCGCTGCGTGAGCGTCTCGAGGCGGTCGATGGAGTCGTAGGTGTTGCTGAGCAGTCGCGAGATCTCGGCTATGAAGTCGTACCCGTTGCTGACGTCGATTTGGTCCGCAGGGGCGTCAGAGGATACCACGAGCTCTTGTGCATGCCGCTCAAAGGACTTGGGCACGAGTGCCTCCCCCGTGTGACGACGTTGACCGGAACCTGCCATGACTGCGCGAACGGTGGGCTTGGAAGCCCGTGGGGCCCGGCGACTCGCCGGACCGATTTCCTTTAGTTAGTCTATCTAACTATCGCAGTGTACGCAATGTAGTGTACGCGGTTATGTTGACTTGTCAACTTATTTGAGGCACAAAGATCGATCTCCCCGATTCTGCACACGGAGGTTCGATTGGGTCGCGTCAGGCGTCCCGCAGAGAAGTGCGTTCGCAATCGACCGAGAGCGTCGTGCCATCCGCAAGCCCCAGCACGGCGTGCCCCCAGGCGTCGACGGAGAGGAACGTGCCCTCCCCCGCCAGGCTGCCATCGGTTGCCACGGCGCGCACCCTGCGATCGAGGTTGTAGAGAGATGCCTGGTAGTCGGCCAGAATCGGCGCGAGCGGGCCGTCGTCGGGCTGGACTGCGAGCCCCTTTGCCCACGCGTCCACGCGGGACACGATCGCGTCGCGAAAGACCGTGGCGACCGCGTCGTAGCCGGGCAGCTCGCGATCGCGGCCGTCCAGGCACTCGCCCAGGTAGGCGGGCTCGAGCGCGCCGGCCATGCCGTCGTGCACGGCCGTGGGGCGGATGCCGTTGCCCTTGGGGCGCGTCAGGTTCACGCCGATGCCGCACACGGCGAAGCCGTCCGAGGTCGAGCCAGAGAGCTCAACCAGGATGCCGCCAAGCTTGCGCGCGCGGTCAACACTGTTGCATATGACCAGGTCATTGGGCCATTTGAGGCGTGGGACCGTCGCACCCAGCGCGTGGCAGGCGTCAAGCGCGCCCAGCCCGCTCGCAACGGGCAGCGCACGCAGGAGCCCCAGGCCGCGGCTGCCGGCACGGGGGCCGTCCTTCTCGCCCGAGACGGCGTCGCCGCGCTCGCCCACCTTGGGACGTAGCACGATGGAGAGGTACAGGCCCCCCGGGGGAGAAACCCACACGTGCCCCCTGCGGCCGCGACCCAGCGTCTGGCGGTGCGCCGCGACCGCAGCCCCGTGCGGGGCGCCCGCGAGCGCGCGGCGGCGGGCCTCGTCGTTGGTGGACTCGCAGGAGTCGAGGACCTCCACGGCGGGAAGGTCCGCCCTTCTCCCCCGGCTCGTCCCCGGCGTGCCGGGTACCTGCGGTATTTTGCGCCCGGCCGTCACGCGGCTACGCCAGCTCGCGTACCATGCGCTCGACCACGGAGGCGCACAGCAGCGCGGAGCTGCGCTCGAACGCCGGGTAGTCCTCCGCGGCATCGCCGTTGGCCTTGTCGCTTATGGCGCGCACGACCACAAACGGCACGTGGTTGACGTAGCAGGTGTGCGCGATGTCGGCACCCTCCATCTCGCAGCAGAGCGCGCCAAAGTCGCGGACGATGCGGTCCTTCTCCTCCTGCGTGCGCACGAAGTGGTCGCCGGAGGCCACGCGGCCCACAAACACGTGGGCCTGGGGCGCGGCCTCGCGCACGGCCGCCGCCGCGGCGTCGCGCATGCGGGCGTCGGCGGGAAACGCCACCACGCCCATGCCCGGCACCTCGCCGGGACGATAGCCCAGGTTCTGCACGTCCACGTCGTAGTGGGCCACGTCGTTGGACACCACCACGTCGGCAAGGTCCACGTCGTCGCTCAGTGAGCCGGCCACACCCGTGTTGATCACGCGGTCCGCGCCAAAGCGCAGCACGAGCGTCTGCGCGCAGATGGCGGCGTTGGTGCCGCCCACGCCGCAGCGCACGACCACCACGGGCACGCCGCCCAGCGCGCCCTCGCAGAACTCCATGCCGCTCACGACCGTCGTGTGCGGACGCTCGAGGTGGGCCTTGAGCAGCTCCACCTCGACGTCCATCGCGCCGATGATTCCCAGCGTCACGCGCGCCCCCTAGATGGTGCCTGGGTAGTTCATGTGGGCGTCGTCGATCACGTTGAGGGTCTTGTCCAGGTAGCGGCGGGCCCACCACTTTGCCTGGTTGAGGTCGGAGTCGTGGTAGTTGCCGCACTCGGCCGGCTTGGCGCCGGGGATCTCGCCCTCGAAGTCGCGCACGAACTCGAAGCCGCCCTTGACGAGGGGCAGGACCTCCTGCGGCGTGCACTCGCCAAAGATCAGCAGGTAGAAGCCCGTGCGGCAGCCCATGGGCCCAAAGTAGACCACGCGGCTGGCCCACTCGGGGTCGTTTCTGAAGTACGTGGCCAGCAGGTGCTCGATGGCGTGGGCCGCGGCGGTGTCCATGACCGGCTCGCGGTTGGGGGCCGTGAGGCGCAGGTCAAACGTGGTGATGACGGCGCCCGTCTTGGGGTCGCGGTCGACGCGGCTCACGTACACGCCCGGCTCGAGGCGAAGGTGGTCGATGGTAAAGCTTGCAATCTGCTCCATGGTGCGCGTTCCCTTCTTGAGGCTGGCGCGCCGCCACGGGGGCGACGGCCGTCCTTCTCCACTGTGTTTTCATTGCGCGTGAAATTACCCCGCAACGCGCTATGACGATACTATCTTTGTCCCGCCGCGTTAAGGGCACGCGCGCACCCGCATATAAATCCCCGCAACCTTGCGGGGCCGGCGGGCCCGTGCGCCGCCTGCCACGCGACGGCAGCCAACTGCAACCAAGGGAGGGGCCACGAACACCCAAGACACCTTTGCCAACTGGGCGTGCGCGTGGGCGCAGGCCACCAACTCGTCGCTGGCGGGAACCTCCGTCCACGTGGGCGAGAAGGACCTCCATGCGGACGGGGGCGCGCTTGCCCTCCGCATGGCGGAGTGGGGCCTCGTCCCCACGGCCGACCCCGCGGCGCCCCTGCGCTACCCGGAGCTGCCCGCCCGCGAGGAGCCCTCTGCCGCGGAGGCCTGGTCCCGCGCCCGCGAGGGCATGCCCGTGTCCGCCGCGCTCGCGCGCGAGCTCGCGGCGGACGGCCTGCTGCGCGGCGTGCGCATCGCCATGAGCCTCATCGTGGAGCCCAAGACGGCCGTGCTGGTGGAGCGCCTGGCGCAGGCCGGCGCCACCGTGGGCGTCTACTGCCACGCGCACGAGTGCCACCAGTACATTGCGGACGAGCTCGCCTCCCGCGGCTACGCCATCGAGGCGAACTCCGCCTGGACCCCCGCGCAGGAGCGCGAGGGGGCCCTGCGCCTGATGGACCGCATCCGCCCCAACGTCGTGATAGACGACGGCGCCAACTTTGCGCGCCTCCTCGTGATGGAGCGCCCCGCACTTCTCCCCCAGCTGATCGGCGTGGCGGAGGAGACCACGTCCGGTGTGCGCGCCTTCCAGGCGATGCAGGCTGCGCGCGAGCTGCCCTTCCCCGTGGTGGCCGTCAACGACTCGCAGCTCAAGACCCGCTTTGACAACCGCCACGGCACGGGCGAGACCTGCGTGGCCACCACGCTCGAGCTCCTGGGCGCGGGCTGCCTTGCCGGCGCGCGCGTCGCCGTGATGGGCTACGGCCCCGTGGGCGAGGGCTTTGCGCGCCGCGCCCGCGTGTTGGGCGCCCGCGTCACCGTGGTGGAGCTCGACCCCGTCCGCGCGCTCGAGGCGCGCTTTGCGGGCTTCGACGTGGCCCGCGCCGCGGAGGCCCTCCCCGCGGCGGACATGGTCGTCTCCGCAACGGGCGTCCGCCACACGCTGCCGCTCGACCTGCTGCGCACCCTGCCCAACGGCTGCCGCGTGGTGGTGATCGGCGGCATCGCCAACGAGGTCGCGCTGGACCAGGTGGTCGCCGCGGGCGGCGCCATCCTTCCGGGCGAGAAGGACGGCATCTCCCAGCTGCGCGTTCCCCAGGGACCAACGCTCGCCCTGCTTGCCGCCGGCGACGGCGTGAACTACGCCGCGGGCCCCGGCAACCCCATTGAGATAATGGACCTTAGCTTTGCCGTGCAAATCCTGGCCGTGGAGCACCTGCTGCGCAACCGCGGCGCGCTGCCCAACCGGGTGCTGCGGCTGGGGCCCGATGCGGACCGCCGCATCGCCACGCTCGCGCTCGCGGTCCGCGGCGTCACACTGGACGCCGCGCCCGAAGCCGACACGGCGGACGGCTCCACCTTCGTTCCCGACTGGCGCGTCACGCGCTTCTCGGACGCCGTCACCACGCCCGCCGCCGCACCCGCGTCACCCAACCCAAAGGAGCTCCCATGAGCCAGCAACCAAAGGCCACCCTGTACGCCGCGCCGCTCGTCATCCCCGTGACCGGGCCCGTCATCTGCGGCGGTGCCGTCGCCGTGCGCGACGGCCGCATCCTGCACGTGGGCACGCGCGACTGGGTGGAGCAGAAGCTGACCGAGGACGGCCTCGCCCCGCAGCAGGTGGACGTGCGCCCGTGGCGTGGGCTCGTCACGCCCGGCCTAGTCAACGCGCACACGCACCTGCAGTACACGGGCATGGCCTCCGTCGGCTCGCGCGAGTACCCCAGCTTCCGCGCGTGGGAGCTCGCGTTCAACAAGATATATGACAGCCCGGAGCAGAAGCCCTGGCGCGCCTGGTCGCACGAGGGCGCGCGCCAGATGGTCGAGGCGGGCATCACGGCCGCCGCGGACGTCGTGAGCGACGTGGAGGCCGCGGACGCCCTCCTGTCCCAGGGACTCCACGGCATCGCGTACTGGGAGGTGATGGACTGGGACAACGAGGACTGGAAGCAGCACGGCAAGGAGGCCCTTCTCGCCCACATCGCAGACATCCGCAGGATGGGCGTGACGGAGCTGGGCATCAGCCCGCACGCGCCGTACTCGCTGGGATCCGGCCCGCTGCTCGACCTGCCGGACATCGCGCGCCAGCTGGGCATGCGCCTGCACATCCACCTGGGCGAGACCCCGGCCGAGGCCGGCCACCTGCCCTCGCGCCTCACCAACCAGACGTCCTGGGCGTGGAACCGCACGGAGTGGCAGAGCTTCAACGACCTCAAGCGCGCGGGTGCCGGCGCGAGCGCCATCCAGTTCCTGGACCAGCTCGCGGTCCTGGGTCCGGACGTCCACATCGCCCACGGCGTCCACGCCTCGCGCGAGGACCGCAGGATCCTGCGGCAGCGCGGCGTCTCCGTGGCGCTGTGCCCGCGCTCCAACCGCGTCACCTGCACCGGCGCGGACGCCCCCGTCGCGCGCTACCTGGAGGAGGGCAACCCCCTGTGCGTGGGCACGGACTCGCTTTCCTCCTGCCCGAGCCTCGACGTCCTGGACGACGTGGCCATGCTGTACGACATCGCCATCGCGCAGGGCTACGAGGGCCCGGACCTCTCGCACCGGCTCATCCGCATGATGACGCTGGGCGGCGCGGAGGCCATGGGCCTCAACTGCGGCCCCAAGCGCATCGGTCAGATCAACGTGGGCGCCCAGGCCGACCTCGCGTTCTTCGACGTGCCTGTCGACGTGTCGTCACCCCAGGCGCTCGAGGACACCATGGAGCGCTTCGTCCGCCACGGCTCCGGCACCTGCCGCGCCACCATCATCGAGGGAAGGGTCGCCTATGACCGCATCTGGAACTGACCGCACGTCTGCCCAGCTCAGCCCCTACGCGCAGGGCCTGGTGGCCGCGCTCGACCTTGCGCCGCACCCCGAGGGCGGCTGGTACCGCCGCACGTGGCAGTCGGCCACCGTGGCCACAGGCGACGCCTCCGCCGCCGACCTCGGCGAGGACAGCACCTCCGCGCGCCCGCTGGCCTCGCTCATCTACTTCCTGCTGCCTGCCGGCGACGCGAGCGCCTGGCACGTGGTGGACGCCGACGAGCTCTGGCTCTGGCACGGCCCCGGCGCCATCACGCTCGAGCTGGCGGGCACGGGCGACGCCCCGGACCTGGAGCACGCCACGCGCCGCACGCTCTACCTGCCGGGTCCCACGGGCGAGAAGAACGCGCCCTCCCGGCAGGACACCCCTCGGGACGCATGCACCCAGCTCGTGGTGCCCGCCGGCGTGTGGCAGTGCACCGTGCCCACGACCGAGGACGCACTCGCATCCTGCGTGGTGAGCCCCGGCTTTGTGTACTCGGGATTCTCGCTCGCGAAGTAGGGTCGGCTAACGGCTCGAGAACCTGATTCGAAAGTTGATATCTGTTACGGAGGACGTATCTGGGAATTCGATGCGGCAGTGGTCGAACAGGTATGACCTGAACGCCTCGCTGTCCAACGCGTCGAATGCGACCAGCTTGTCGTCCGCGTCAATCGTAAGCAAACCGCCGCTGACTGTGCTCCTCCCGTCCCACAACGTACTTGCCGTGAGTCCGCAGTACGACGCACGCAGGAACTCCTTCAGCATGTATGGGTACTTGGCCTCGGGACGCGTGAGGCCGCACGGGTTGCGCTCGATCAGCCAGTCGCGAACCTCCCGCATGGAGGTGGTGGCCCCGTCGAACTGCCCATGGGAGAAGTGTGCGCATACGACCTCCCGCCACACCCTGGGCAGGCGTGGGTTAATGAGCTCGCAGTTCTCTGCAAGAGCCTGTGAGCCCGCAGTGGTGTCGAGCAGCGTAGACTCCATGCACCACCGGAATGCGCCCGTATGCGGGTCGGAAACATCAAGAAATGCATCGTTTTTCTCGCCCGCGGGACATGACGGAAGGGCCTGGCGCACGAGTTCAAGAATCCAGCACGCGTTGTTAGCCTCGTCCGAGCGTGCGCCACGAACCCGCACGGCTAGGCGCCTCTTGCTCGTGGGACTCACCCCCATGAAGTAAGCAACGGTTTAGTTATTGATACTGTACCGGACTTGCTCTACGCTGTGAGCGCGCGAATGGGAATCGCATAGATTCCGTCCTCGACGCGGTGCGCGTACTCGGATACGCCGGTGATGACCGCCATGAACTCGGGCGGCCGCACACGAGCACGCGGGTTCTGTGTCAGCTTGTTCCTCAAGCGCTTGAGGCTCGCCACGCCATCGGGGACCTTTACCTCGCTCGTCTTGATCTCGAACGCCGCCCACCTGCCGTCCGCAAGCTCGATGATCGCATCGATCTCCAGGCCCGCGGAGTCGCGGTAGTAGCGCACGGGAACGTCCCCGCACAGCCCCTGCGCCTCGGCATAGACCTGCAGGTCGCGAATGCAGAGGTTCTCGAACACGAGGCCAAACGTCTGCCAGTCCTCGAGGAGCGCCTCGGGCAGCAGCGCGAGCTGCGCCACGGCAAGGGACGGATCCGCAAGGTAGCGCTTTGGCTTGGTGTGGATACGCTTTGCGGAACGCGCTGGGGGCAGCCATCCGGGAACCTCGTCGACTACGTAAGAAGCCCTTAGGAGTTCGAGATAAGAGGAGACCGCACTTTCGCTTGGCACCGCTTCCGCAGAGGCGTCACTGGCATCTGCCGCCAGCGTCTTGTACGTTGCCGACTGTCCCAGGTTTCTTGCGAGCGAGAAGAGCATCCTCCCCATCGTCTCTGGGTCCTTGCCCTGGGAGGGCGCCGTGATAGTACGGAAGCGACGCAGGTACTCGCGCGCAATCTCCTGCGCGTCCTCAGCCGAAAGGTCGATGGCCTCCGGCCAGCCGCCCCTGCACGCAAGGTTCACCAGGTCGTAGGCGGTTGTCTTTACCTGGACTGGCTCAAACTTGCCATCAAACAGCTCGGCCAGGGAAACCGCCCCAACGGAATCGCCGCTTTCGAAAAGCGACATCGGGCGCATGCGTACGCGCCCGACGCGTCCCGCTCCGCTGTGTTGCGGAAGCTCATCTTTCTTCCTTACCAGGGGCGAGGAGGACCCCGTCAGTATGAATGACCCCCTCTGGCCGCGCTTCCTGTCGACCTCGTGGCGCACCACGTCCCATATGGCTGGAACGCGCTGCCACTCGTCAATCACGTGTGGGCGCTCCCCCGTCAGCATTGCCGAAGGGTCGTCCTGCGCGAGCGCCAAGTTCTCGTCCACGTAGCTCACACTCTGCGCATGCCGAAGCGCGGTCCATGTCTTGCCGCACCATTTTGTACCGGCTATCTCCACAGCTCCGAAGATACGTAAGTACCTGTCGACGCGCTTGTCGACCAGTCTCGGTAGGTAACCCTCAGGCTCAAGGGACATTACTTTGCCTCCACAACAAGCAGAAACATGACAGCTCACAAACACATATGGTTACGTGCTTGAACGCAAGTATATGAGATTTTCCACCCAACTTGAAGTTGATTTTCCACCCTATTTGAAATGGATTTTCCACCCTATTCAGCGTGGATTTTCCACCCTGATCCGGACACAAAATACTTGGTCGCTACGCCTGCGCGAGCCGCCTGATCACGCCCATCGTGACGTCCGCGGTCAGGCGGGCCGTCGCAAACAGGTCCTGCTCGCGGCCGTCGAGCGCCTCGTAGGTCTCGCCGCAGACGTTGCTGATGGACCGGATGGCCAGAAACGGCACGCCCGCGCGCGCCGCCACCTGCGCCGCCGCGACGCCCTCCATCTCCTCGCAGTCCGCCTGGTAGCGGCGGCGGATGTCGCGCAGGACGTTGGGCTCCGTGCTGAAGATGTCGCTCGTAGCGATGGCCCCGGTCACGTAGCGCGGATCGTGCGGCGCCAGCGTGCCGTACGCCGCGGCGGAGGCGTTGGCGTCCTCCAGGCTCGCGACGGGCTTAACGCGCGCGAAGCCGCGGGCCTCCAGCTCCTGCTCCGCCAGGCGCACGAGCCCCGCGCTTGAGGGGAAGCTCGTGAGGTGCGGCTCGGACTCCGCGATGATCTGCATGTCCGCGTCCAGGCACTCCAGACGCGCGCCCACCACCACGTCGCCCTCGCCTATCTGCGGGTTGAGGCTTCCGGCGATGCCGCTGAAGATGAGCGCGTCGGGCTCGTATGCGTCGATCAGCAGCTGCGCGGAGGCCGCGGAATTGACCTTGCCCATGCCGCCGTTGGCGGCCACCACGCGCACGCCCGAGACCTCGCGCACCGCAAGCTCCACGCCCCGGCGACGGAACGGTTCTTCTCCCCCAAGCTCAAAGAACGCGAGGGACTCCTTCTGCAGCGCGCTCAGCACGGCAACGGTCCTGACCATACGGCTCCAATCCACCCAGGCGACGTGACTTTGCAACGTGACGTTCGCAAGTATAGCCAACGGGCGCACCCCACCGCCACGTGCGCCGGCCGCACGTGCCGCCGCTAGTGCCGCCGCTCAAGCGTCCTTAACATTGCGTAACGAAACATAGACTTTTATATGTTACGTACAGACCCACAAACTTGGCTTTGCTAAGCTTGTGCTTGTCTGAGAAGAACACCCCCACGGGTTGTGGGGGCATCGGGAAGGGAATCCCCATGGCATCCATCATGAGCTCCTCGTTCAGCAGGCGCCAGGCCATCGCGCTGGGCGCGGGCGCACTGTCCACCCTAGGCCTCGCCGCGTGCGGCGGCTCCAACGGCTCCGACAGCTCCAGCAGCAGCTCCTCCACCAAGGCGACGGGCGTCAAGGCCCTCACGCACACCAAGGGCAAGCTGACCGTCGCCACGGGCAACCCCGCCTACACCCCCCTGGGTTATTGACGACAAGCCGCAGTCCGGCAAGGGCTTCGAGGCCGCACTGATCTACGCGCTGGCCAAGGAGATGGGCTTCTCCAAGAGCGAGGTCAAGTGGGTCCGCACCACGTTTGACGAGGCCTACGCCCCCGGCGAGCACAAGTGGGACCTCAACATCCAGCAGGTCTCCATCAACTCCGACCGCAAGAAGGCTGTGGACTTCTCGCCCGCGTACTTCCGTCCCACGCAGGCCGTCGTGCTCCAGAAGTCCAGCAAGTACGCCAGCGCCACCAAGTGCTCCGACCTTGCCGACGCCAACATCGGCGTCATGGTGGGCACCACCGCGTACGACTACGTGAAGAAGATCATCAAGGGCGGCAAGGACGAGGGCATCAGCATCTTTGACGACAACTCCGCCGCCGCGCAGGCCGTGACCGCCGGCCAGGCCGACGCCCTGGTGACCGACACGCCGCAGGCCGTGTACATGGTCCAGTCCAAGCAGATCAAGAAGGGCCTCGTTGTTGGCCAGATCCCCGGCACCGAGGATCCCGAGGGCCTGGGCATCACCCTTGCCAAGAACTCCCAGCTCACCAAGTACGTCACCAAGGCCATGAACGCCCTCATCAAGGACGGCACCGTCAAGAAGCTGCAGGACAAGTGGCTTGCCGAGTACACCACGGACATCCCCACGCTCAAGAAGTAGCGGCGCCTTTGTGCACGCCGACGGCCGGGGCGCCTGCCTCGGCCGTCTTGCTTTTTGCCCCAAACCTTGAAACCCCATGAAAGGGGGCCGTCCCTCATGTCAGGCAACACACATGACGCCGTGAGCGACGTCGAGCTGGAGCGAGAGGAGTACCGCCGCAAGCAGAGCATGCGCTCCGTGCTCACGAGCATCGTGTCGACGCTCGTGTTCGTGGCCGTGGTGGCCGTGGGACTCCACAACTCCCCGGGCTGGCCGCGAGTGAAGGAGTCGTTCTTCTCGCCCGAGTACTTTGCGCAGGCGTGGCCCCAGGTGGTCGACGGACTCATGCTGAACCTGCGCGTGCTGGTGATCGCCGTGATCGGAGTGGCCATCCTGGGCACGCTGCTCGCGCTCACGCGCATCACCACCTCGGCCGTGATGTTCCCGCTGCGCGTGGTGGCCAGGCTCTACACCACGATCATGCGCGGCATCCCCATGATCGTGGTGCTGTACCTGATTGGCTTTGGCATCCCCGGCCTGGGCATCTTTGGGCGCATGGACCCCGCCGTGCTGGGCACCGTCGCCATCATCATGTCGTACTCCGCCTACATCGCGGAGGTGCTGCGCGCCGGCTTCCAGGACGTGCACCCCTCGCAGCGCGCGTCCGCACGCTCGCTGGGCCTGACGTCCGGCCAGACCATGCGCCTGGTGATCATCCCGCAGGCGCTGCGCAAGATGGCGCCCGCCCTCATGAACGACTTCATCTCGATGCAGAAGGACGTGGGCCTGATATCGACCCTGGGCGCCGTGGACGCCGTGCGCGCCGCCCAGATCGTGGTCGCCAAGACGTACAACTTCACGCCGTACGTGGTGGCAAGCGTGCTCTTCATCCTGCTGAGCGTGCCGTTCATCCTCCTGAACGACTGGTACTCCGCTAAGCTCCGCCGCCGCGAGCAGACGGGAGGCATGGTCTAATGGCAGACAACGCAACCGCAACGGCTGCCGCGCAGGCAGCCGCGACGCCCGACGCGACCCAGAAGGTCCTGCGCCTGGACAGCGTGGTCAAGCGCTTTGGCGACAACGTGGTGCTGGACCACGTGTCCTTTGACATCAGCAAGCACGAGGTCGTGGCGCTGCTGGGACCATCCGGCTCCGGCAAGTCCACGCTCATGAAGTGCGTCAACATGCTCGAGCGCGTGAACGACGGCCAGATCTGGCTGGGCGACACGGACATTACCGACCCCCGCGTGAACCAGGACCAGGTGCGTCGCCGCATTGGCGTGGTGTTTCAGCAGTTCAACCTCTTCCCCCACATGACGGTGCTCAACAACGTCACGCTCGCCGCGCGCAAGGTCTTCAAGTGGGACCGCGACAAGGCGGAGGAGAAGGCCATGGGCCTGCTCAAGCGCATCGGCATGGACCAGAAGGCCCGCGAGTACCCGGACCGCCTCTCTGGCGGCCAGCAGCAGCGCGTCGCCATCTGCCGCGCGCTCATGGGCGACCCGGAGCTGCTCCTTCTGGACGAGGTCACGTCCGCGCTCGACCCCATGCTGGTTGGCGAGGTGCTCGAGATGGTGTCCGAGCTGAAGGAGCAGGGCGCCACGATCCTGATGGCCACGCACGAGATGAGCTTCGCCCACCGTGCGGCCGACCGGATCGTGCTCCTGCGCCGCGGCAAGATCGCCGAGAACGGCACCCCCGCCGACGTGATGGACAACGCCACCGACCCCGAGACGCGCGCGTTCTTCCACAGCTACGACTCGTAGCGGGGCGCGGCACGCGGCGCGAGCCGACGCGCGGACGCACCTGGCTGCGACCTGTGCCCGCCACCTGCTCCCCTGCCGGAGCGGGTGGCGGGCTTTTTGTTGCTGCGGTCTTGGAGCGGGGTCGCCTACTGCCGCAATGCCTCGAGCATGGCCTTGCATCCAAGCAGGACGTCGTCGTACGTCGCGTCAAAGTTGCCGGTGTACCACGGGTCGGCCACGTCGCGATGGACGCCCGCCCAGTCCAGGAGGCGCGACACCTTGCCCTCGGGGTCGGCCGCGGCGCGCTCCGCTGCCGAGGTGGGGCGCCAGCTGAAGCCGTAGCCCTTCTCGCCCAGAAGCAGACGGTAGATGCCGTCCATGTTGTCCTGGTCCATGCCCACAATGTAGTCGAACGCCTGGTAGTCGGCGGGTCCCATCTGGCGCGACGCGTGGTGGCCGCACGGGATGCCCACCTCCGCGAGCTTGGCGCGTGTGCCGGGATGCACGTCGTTTCCCAGCTCCTCGCGGCTGGTCGCGGCGGAGTCGATCGCAAAGTCATCCGCAAGGCCGGCGCGCCGCACGAGCTCGCGCATCACGAACTCGGCCATGGTCGAGCGGCAGATGTTGCCGTGGCAGACGTACAGGATGTTGGGCATGCTTGAAACCTCTCGTGAGCGAACTAGATTGACCGCCATCCGCTGGCTGCGGACGGCCAATCCCACCAGCCCTTGCATCATCTCATTTCTGGGGCAAGCATTGCCCAGCAACCCAAGGGGCGCCCGGAAACCCCTTGGCTCCGGACGCCCCAACGTTGCGCTGGCTATGCCCCAGCTGGCATAAGTGCCTGGTGAGAAGAGCTACTCGTCCTTGCGCATGCGGCGCGCGGTCGCGACGGACCCGATGCCAAGGGCCGCGAGCAGGCTGGCGAGGATGCCGGTCTGGCCCGTTGTGTCACCGGTCTTGGGGATCGCTGCAGCGGTGGTCTTGGCAGCCGCCTTCTTGGGAGTGACGGTGGCCTGCTTGGCAGGGGTCTGCTTGGCAGGAGTCGTCTGCTCGGCCGGCGTGGTAGCGTAGACGTTCTGGAAGACGATTCCCTTGTCGTCACTGTCGTCGGTTACGAGGGTCGCGACGAGCTTGTTCTTATCGGAAAGGGCAGACTCGTAGTGGGCCCCAATCTTTACGGTCACGGCCTCGGGATAGTCGTCGTAGGTAATGCCAGCCGCGTTGCCCTTGACCTCGCGCACCGTCAGGCGATAGGTGCCGATCTTCTGGAAGCTGAGGACCTTGAAGGTGATGCTGCCGTCCGCGGCGTTGGTGGCCGTGGACAGTACCTTGCCATTCTCGTCCAGAAGCTGGAAGGTGAACTCGCCGCCCTTGAGGGTCGCGCCCTTGAGGACCTTGGTGCCCTTGATCTTGACCTCGACGGGGTCGTAGCTCTTGAAGATGATTGCGTTCTTGTTGAGCGTGAAGACCTCGGCGGTGTCCTCGTTCTGGCCAAAGACCAGCTCGCCCGACCCACCAGCTGCAATCCTCTTGTTGGCTGCCTCAATGGCGTCCTTCATGTGCTGGATGGTGGTCGCGCTCACGCCGTTGGCCTTAGCATAGGCGTCCAGCTGGGCCTCGTCGTAGGTCCAGTAACCGGACGTCGTCCCCTGGTTTTCCGCAAACACGTCGTAGGTGATCACTTTACCCTGCGTGTCGTGATACCAGCAGGACTCAGTGTAGTAGCTGTCCTCGTTATAGGTGTTGTCGGTCTTGACGTTGTTGACCTTGGTGTTGCTGTTGTTGGTGAGGGTCAGGTTGACGGTGCCGATCATCGCGTGCGTGAGCGTGTTGTTGCTGATAGTCACGTCGGTCGGGGCGTTGCTGAGGGTGTCCTGCACGACCACCTTGTTGCGCAGGCTCTTCGTGCCGGTGACCTCGTTGTTCGTGAACTCGAAGGTGCCGCTGTTGGGAGTCACCTTGTCGCCGTTGTCCCAGGACCCATGCCATGCAAAGGAGCAGTTCTCGAACTTGTTGCCGGTGATGACGACCTTCTTGAGGCCGCCCTCGACCTCGGTGTAGATGCCGCAGCCAGCCTTGTCGTCACTCTTCTGGTTGATGAGGTTCTTGAAGGTGCAGTCCTTCACGGTGTAGGTGTCGAGCTTGTTGTCAGTCATGATGCCGTTGCCCACACCCGACCCGTTGAAGGTGCAGTTCTCCACCGTGAGGTTGTTCGCGATGTCCATGGTGGTCTTGCCGTTGGACGCGCAGATCGCGGACGCCTTCCAGAGGCCGTCGGTATGCGTGCCCATGTCGAACACGATGTTGCGCAGGGTCACGTTGGGAGACTGCACGACCACGCCGTAGTAGGCCTGCGTGGTGTCGTCGGCGGTGGTGTTGCCTGTGTAGGGCGTCACCTTGTCGGTAAACACCTTGACGGTGGCGCCGTGGCCGTCGACGGTCAGGCCGTCGTAGATGCTGCGACGGATGTTGAACGCGGAGTAGCTGGAACCGTTCTGGAGGTTGATGGTCCAGCCGGTCTTGTCCTGCTGGGTGCCGATGTAGTCGATAGCCTTCTGGATGCCATCGGCATCGGTGACGGTAATGGTCTTGGCGCTGGCATCCGTGACCGTGAAGCCTGTGGTTGCCGCAGTTGGGGTGCTGTTGGTGGCAGCCTGTGCCGGCGCATTGCGGGCAGCCGTCTTGGCAGCGCTGGCCTGCGTCGCGGCAGCGTCAGTCGTGGCTGCGGTGGGCGTGGCGTCCTCCGACGCTGACGCCTCGGACTTGGCGGCCTGTGACGTGGAATCGGCCGAGTCAGTTGCCGTGGTCTTCTCCTCGGACGCCGTCGTAGTCGTCGCGGCGGGCTGGCCAGAGGCCTCCGTCTGCGTGGTCGTCGCTGCGGGAGCGGAGGTGGCAACAGCGGCCGTGGCCTCCGTCTGCTTTGCTGCAGTCTGCTGCGTGGCGGCGCTCACCTGCGTGGTCGTGGAGCTCTCCGTAGCTGCGGCGGACTGAGTGCTGGACTCGGTCTCCGCCGCAGCCAGCTCCGCGGCCGGCGTTGCGGTCTGCGTCGCGGTCGCGGCCACGGCCACGGTCGCGCTATCCGTGCTGACCGCGGGACTGGAGGTCTCGGCCTGGGCAATCGTCGGAGCAATGGAGATGGCCAGCATGGTTGCCGCCGCCGCTCCCAAGGCCTTGGTCTGCAGGTTATCGTGCTTGCCCGAAGCGAGGCGGTTGGCCTTCTCCTTGCGCAAACGTCGTGCAGTCTTACCAGACATAAGAAACCTCCAATTTGCTCGATGATTTGTCCGTCTTTTTGCATATATAGCACGAACCTTAAATCAGGTTGCTTAAAATTGCCGTCATGATACGGTAATCGCGGCAGAAGGTTAAAGAAGACTTGCGAACGGACATGCCCGGCTCATCACGCACGCATCCCACCCGAGCCGACGGGCAAAGGCAAACTATACTGAACGGGAGAAATGCAATCGGGACGTCCCGCGGGCGTCCCCGCACGAGGAGGCTCCATGGCAGACAGCCAAACCAAAGACACGTCCACGCCGGGCGAGAAGGACGTCACGCCCGAGCAGCAGGCGCTTCGGGACGAGGCGCAGGACACGTTCAAGCGCGTGCAGTTCGCGCTGCAGATGCGCCACCCCGACCAGGGGCTCCGCATGCTGCAGCCGCTGCTCAAGAAGCTGGACGCGCAGTCGCAGTCCGCGCCGGACAACGACCCGATGGCGTTCGACTTCTCCAACCCCGAGCAGGCGTACCTCTACTTCAACCTCAATCCCAAGACGGATCCGGACGCCCTGCATCCCACCGTCGCCCCGTACACGGACGCGTATGGCATACACTCGGCGCTCCTATACACGCTGGGCGACTACGAGGGCGCCGTCGCGGCCATCAACAAGGCCCTGCAGTTCAACCCCACGGACGCGGGACTCTACCTCGAGCGCGCGATGTCCCACGAGGCGATGTTCGACTTCGACACCGTCCAGCAGGACATAGAGGACGCCTATCCCATGATCACGCGCGCGATCGACCTGGCCCGCTACCACGCGTTCCGCGCGAACGTCCTCATCGCCCAGGGCAAGTACGACCTCGCGGCCGCCCACTACGCCGTGTACGAGGACTTCGACCCGGACGACGTTTATGCAAACCCGCACGAGGAGCTCCACGAGCTCGGCCACCGCACGGGTCACGGCCACGCGTATGCCCACCTCACGAGCGCGGACGCGGCCAAGCGCCTCCAGCGCGCAAGGGAGAACTACGGCCCGTCCGACCTCGCGGTCTCCACGCTCCAGCAGATCCTGAACGACAGCATCAACCTCAGGCACCCGGAAGACGCCCGCGCCGCCGCGCAGTCGCTGTGGGACATCACGCACTTCGACGGCTGGAAGACCCTGATCGAAAAGTTCGACGAGCTCGCGCGCATGACGCCGGACGAGCGGAAGGCAGCCGCAAGCAAGGCCGCCGCCGACGAGGCCGACACCGCACCGGCGCCCGACTCTCCGGCAGATACGTCAGACAACAAGAAGGAAAGTGACAGCGATGACTAATCCCGAGCCATGGGACAAGAACGGACTCACGGAGGCCGAGTTTCTCGCCCAGTACACGCCCAAGAAGTACCCGCAGCCGTCCCTCACGGCAGACATCTGCGTGTTCACGCGCCAGGCCGGCGCACGCGGCGGCCTCAAGCTGCTGCTCGTGAGGCGCGGCGGCCACCCGTTCCTGGGCTGCTGGGCCACGCCCGGCGGCTTCTGCAACCCCAACGAGACCGCTGACCAGTGCGCCGAGCGCGAGCTTGCCGAGGAGACCGGCGTGACCGGCCTCGCCCTCGAGCCGATGTACCTCTACAGCACGCCCGGCCGCGATCCCCGCGGCTGGACCGCCTCCTACGCGTTCGTCGCTCTGGACGAGAAGGGCTCCATCCCCGTGGCCGCGGACGACGCCGCGGACGCGGCCTGGTTCGACGTCGCGGCCGAGGACTCCCCTGCCGCCGCGGACGCACCCGCAGACACCACGCTGGTCCTCACCCACGGCGACACGCGTCTAACCAGCACGTTTACCATTGTTGAGCAGCCCATCACGCACAGGCGCCGCGCGCACGTCACCGGCGCCCACGGCCTCGCCTTCGACCACGCGCAGATCGTGGCCGACGCGTGGCTCACGCTCAACCGCGCGTAGCACGGCACGACGCGGCAAGACGCAGCAAAACAGCTCGCGTCACCAGCGCGCCGGCGGGTCGGCTCTGGTCGGCTCGCCGGCGCGCCTTGCTACCGCTCTGCCCACGCGGCCCGCGCCCAGCCTAACCTGCCAGCCCCTCGTCGCCGACGGGCTTCTCCACCAGGCGCTTTATCTCGCCCTCAAGCTCGGGATGCTCGCGAACCTCCTCCTCGGTCTCGGCCCTCACGGGATCGTCCGAGGTGTACGGGTCCGCGTCCTCGGTGTGGATGGCGTTCACCCAGTCGTGCTCCAGCACGCTCGCCGCCGCGTCACAAAGGTAGACGGAAAGCCGGCCCCCGCCGCAGTCGAACTCTGCCCAGCCGTCCGGCCCGATGCGCACGTCCTTCTCCTCGCCAATCACGCAGTGCCACAGCTCGCCCGCGTGGCCCTCGCCCACGAGCATGCGCTTGGCCCCGCCGGAGCGGTCCGTCAGCACCACGGCCACGCCCGAGCCCTCGTGCTCGCGGTCGCCCTCGCGCGTCCAGCCGATCACGTCCGCGTCATCCAGCCAGTCGCGCTGCCGGCCGTACGCAAAGCGCCTCCTGATCTCCATCAAAAGTGGAAGCTCAACCACCGCGGGGATGTTCCCGTCGTTCGGCATGCCGTAAAGGTCCCCGTAAAACACGCAGGGGTAGCCCGCCTCGCGCAGCAGGATGCATGCGTACGCGCTCGGCTTGAACCACGGCAGAACAAACGACTGCAGCGCCTGCCCCGGCTGCGTGTCGTGGTTCTCCACAAAGGTAACCGCACGAACGGGGTTCCACGTGCTCAGCGTGTCATCAAACAGCTTCGACAGGTCAAAGTTCCCGTTCGAGGTCGACGCACTAAAGAAGTGATAGTGAAGCGGAACGTCAAACAGGCTCATCGTGGGCATGTCGTTGATGTAGTCCACCAGCTCCCCCACGTTGGGCGTCCAGTACTCCCCCACCGAGAAGAGCTCGCGCCCCGCGTAGTCGCGCATCTCGGGAAGCCAGTGCCTGTAGAAGTCGCGGCTCATGTGCTTGAGCGCATCAAACCTAAAACCATCGAGCCCCGTCGTATCCAGATACCAACGGCCCCAGTTCGCGAGCTCCTCGTAGACGGGTCCGTACATGAGGTCCACGTCGCAGCCCATCAGGTAGTCGTAGTTACCGTTTTCGCCGTGGTCCACGTCGGCGTCCCAATGCTTGCCGTCAAACAGGTAGATGCCACCCCTGCGCGTGGAGTCATCCCAGTCCACGCCGTGGAAGCACCTCCAGTCCCACGTGAACCTCGAGTACTTGCCGCGCCTCCCCGGAAAGCGGAACCGCGTCCACGCGCGAATCTTCCTGGCATCCGCAACCACGCGGTTGCGGTCGTCCTGTGCCACCTCGCGCGCGACCACGTCCTCGGCCTCGTCGGCACCCATGCGCTGGTTCAGCACCACGTCGCCCAGCGCCTGCACGCCCGCCGACTGCAACGCCTTGATGCAAGCCAGGTACTCGTCCTTCGTGCCGTACTTGGTCGCGACGGTGCCCTTTTGGTCAAATTCCCCCAGGTCATACGTGTCGTACACGCCGTAGCCCACGTCAAAGCCGCCAGCCTGCCCCTTGTACGCGGGCGGGAGCCACACGGCCGTGATCCCCTCGTCCGCGAGCCTCTGGGCGCTCTGCGCCAGGCGTCGCCAATGCTTGCCGTCAGCCGGAAGGTACCAGCTGAATCCCTGTAGCATGGTCCCGTTATCCATTTCGCGCCTCCGTAGGCCCTCATACCCAAAAGCCGGCGCCTACGTACCCGCGACAGCCCGTTATAAACGGCACTCCACCATCCCTGTTTTCCAAATCCGTTTTTGGAAGAATGGCGCTTGAAGCAAAGCAGGAGGTAGATGCCTTTTCCGACAATTTCCAAATCCGATTCTGGAAGATTGACCTACAACTTGCCCGCAAATCGTCACGTTTACAGCAGGCGGCATGCCCCTGACGTCTAATCCAGATCAACCGCGAAGATCATCGCGCAGGTTTTGTACCCCTCGTACAAACCGAGAGTCCATTGGTGGCACGTCAATGCCCAACCGCTTCCCGATCGTGAAGCGTACAAGGTCATCAAACCATCTGTAGTTTGACAAACGCTCCGCCCTCACCACAACGACCTCGTATCCCATGTCTTGAAGAACCTCTCGACGGTCATCATCGTGGTCCAACTTGACAGGGGAGTTATGAAAAGACCTGCTGTCATATTCGACAACCAGCCGCTCATCTTCAAACAATAAATCAACTACAACGTATTCCGTACGCAGTCGCATCTGCGCGTCACGAGAAATGTCAATTCGCCTGTTTAACAGGGGCTTGGGCAGTCCATATCCAAACATGCTCCGCGGTATACACAGAAGCAGATAAAGCAACGTTTCGGCAGGAGACCTCGAACCTTCCCCCGCGATTCGCAAAGCCTCGAGAGCACGTTTGCAACCATGCATTCCCCCACAACCGCGAGTAAAACATCCGAGCTCTTCTGAGGTACTCAGAGGTGCCCTCAGCTCGAATCCCCTCTGCGTCCAAGGCGTCATCGCGTAGCCCCCACAGAGTTCCATGGCATAAGCCGAAAGCGTTGACGTCTTCATCGACCTTCCAAGATTCACGAACGTTAGCTCAGGGCTCGTCACATACAGATCGCTTCCTATGCGGCACACGCTCGAATGCGGAAGCCTAGATGAGCACACGTGTTCATTCACGCTTCGCAATCTGCCTCTGACATCTCCCGAGGGCACCATCAAGTCAACCGGTTGCTCCAACCAAATGGGTCGCTCGTCACAATCGCCAAGCAAATTAGCTCCGCACCGTTCAATGGCAGTCCTTCGCGACGACGCCGCCCTCAGAACTGGGTCGCCGTCGACCAACCCTCGCTTGCCGGCAGCTCCCACGAACTCCCAGTAGCAACGCGCTGTGTTATGTGAAAGTAGAATCGTCATGCCAATAGCCTAAGCCAGCAACGGCACTCGCGCCACAAGTAAATTTAACCCAAAGCAACTGGCCTTTTGCGACAGCCTAAGACAGGCTTTGCCCGCTACTCGCAGCTGCAACACATTCATTGATTTATCTTTCAACCCATGCCTCGCCCACTCCCCCGCCCACCGCACGCCGCCGCAATTCGACCGTCTCCCCAGGCGAGAAGAACGCCATCCCCACCCCTCCTACAATCAAACTTGCAACGGCGACGTGTCGTGGGAGCCGCGGCGCCACAACGCCCGGCGCCCGGCCCCACGCGCCCGCCAACAACCAGACGCGGGAGGAAACCATGGCAGGGGACCAGTTCATTGCCTCGTTTGACGGGACCAAGCTCTTCTACAACCCGGAGGTGACGCCAGACGACAAGGCCGTCTGCGTCATTGTCCACGGACTGTGCGAGCACCAGGGGCGCTACGACTACCTGGCAAAGTGCCTGCACGAGGCGGGCATCGGCACCTACCGCTTCGACCACCGCGGCCACGGCAAGAGCGAGGGCGAGTGCGCCTACTACTCCCGCTGGGACGAGATCCTGGATGACACCAACGTCATCGTCGATCGCGCAATCTCGGAGAACCCCGACCGTCCCGTCTTCATGTTCGGCCACAGCATGGGTGGCTACTGCGTCGCTCTCTACGGCGCAAAGTTTCCTGACAAGAAGCTACGCGGCATCATCTGCAACGGTGGCCTCACGGAGGACAAGGCGGGCATGTTCGCGAGCATGCCCGAGGGCGTGGACCCACACACGCAGCTCCCCAACGAGCTGGGCGACGGCGTCTGCAGCGTCAAGGAAGTCCGCGACTGGTACGCAAAGGACCCGCTCAACCGCAAGACATTCGCAATCGGCCTGGTATACGCGCTCAAGGACGGCATCGCATGGTTCTCGCACAACAAGGGAAAGTTCGCCTACCCCACGCTGCTCACGCACGGTGAGAAGGATGGGCTCATCTCGTACGAGGACACGCTCGACATGTTCGCGGCCATCTCGAGCACGGACAAACAGATGAAGATATATGGCAACTGCTTCCACGAGGTCGTGAACGAGTGGTGCCGCGACGAGGTGATAGACGACTACATCGCCTGGATGAAACACCGCATCTAACCCAGCTCAACGCGTCGCCAGCGCGGCGCACGGCCAGCCCCCTCGATGTCACGGCGTGCCCCCGCGCGCCGTGACATTTGTCATCACCTGGGCACCTGAACGTTCGCTCAACCTTTAAATGGGTAGAATGGGAACATTCCAAAAAATGCGACTAGCGGGGAGGACGTCATGCTCAAGCAGAAGCACAGTATCGTGCGCGGGACCCTTGCGGTCACGTGCGCCCTTGCGATGGGGCTCGGCCTCGTCGCATGCGGCACGGTCGACGGCAAGGCCGCGGACGCGACGGAGGTAAGCTCCTCGTCGCAGAAGAAGGAGTCAAAGGACACCAGCTCGGACACCATGAAGGTGACCATCCCCAAGTACTTCTTCAACGGGAGCGCCTACTCCAACAAGACCACCAAGCAGATCAAGAAGCAGCTCGAGTCCACCATCGGCTCCAAGGCCACCAAGAACAAGGACGGCAGCTGGACGGTCACCATGACCAAGAAGCAGTACAAGTCCTTCACGTCCAAGCTGCGCAAGAGCGTCAAGGCCACGATGGACGCCATGGCAAGCTCCAAGAGCTTCCCCAACATCCAGAAGGTCGAGTACACCAAGAACTTCTCCAAGGCCACGATCACCCTCAAGACCGAGAAGCTCGAGATGTCTGACATGTACGACGCCATCGCCGTGGGCCTGCCCGCATGCGCCTACCAGCAGGCGGCGGGCAAGACCGTCAAGTGCACGGTCACCGTCGTCAACAAGGACGGCAAGAAGCTCGACACCACCGTCGTGCCGGACGACGTCAGCAAGTCCAAGACCAAGTCCAAGTCGGACACGGTCACGGACCTGCTCAACAGCCTCTCCGCAGACGGCATCACGATCGACAGCCAGAACCTGCCCAACATAGACTTCAGCGACGTCTCCTCGTCTGACATCGAGAACGCACGCCAGACCGCAAGCGACGCCCTCTCGCAGGTCGTGTCGGCACTCAACCAGTAAGGCTCCGCCATCGCATCCCAAATGCGGAAGAGAAGGACGCGCGACCTCGGTCGCACGTCCTTCTCGCCTTCTTGGCTTACTCTGTCGTAACCGCGTTTCACGCGGCGTGCGAGGCAGACGTTTTCAGCCAAATTTCGCAGCCGTAAAGAGCTTTGGAAGCGTACCTACCTACTCACGATTCTGCATACCTTGCGTCATACCATAGCTGCAGTCGATGGGCACCCCAAGCGGTAGTTCCGCAGAGGATGGCCTTCGACCTTTTGTAACGCGAGACATGGGGAGGTATGCCATGGGCAGTATTGGCAGCATGTCAAAGCCAAAAATGGGTTTCCTTGTGGCGGCTATACAGTTTCCTGCGCCAGTGGTCAACAGTCGCGAGGACATCGGCCGCCAAGTGAAGAGCATCGTGCGCACCGTACACGCCACAAAGGCGGGCTATCCCGGTGTCGAGCTCATAGTGTTCCCCGAGTACAGCACTCAGGGCCTCAACACCTCCAAGTGGCTGACCGACGAGTTCCTGTGCGACATCCCCGGGCCGGAAACCGAGGCGTTTTCGAAGGCGTGCCAGGAGTGCGGCGTATACGGCGTGTTCTCCATCATGGAGCGCAATCCCGACCCCAACAAGAACCCCTACAACACCGCCATCATCATCGACCCCAACGGCGACATCGTCCTCAAGTACCGCAAGCTCTTCCCCTGGAACCCCATCGAGCCGTGGTATCCCGGCGACCTCGGCATGCCGGTCTGCGAGGGCCCCGGCGGGTCCAAGCTCTCCGTCTGCATCTGCCACGACGGCATGATTCCGGAGCTCGCACGCGAGGCCGCATACAAGGGCTGCAACGTGTACATCAGAATTTCCGGCTACAGCACACAGGTAAATGACCAGTGGATCCTGACAAACCGCTCAAACGCCTGGCAGAACCTCATGTACACGGTATCCGTCAACCTGGCCGGGTACGACAACACCTTCTATTACTTCGGCGAGGGCCAGATCTGCAACTTCGATGGCACCACGCTGGTGCAGGGCCAGCGCAATCCGTGGGAGATCGTAACTGGCGAGATTTACCCCGAGCTCGCTGATAATGCGCGCCGCACGTGGGGACTGGAAAACAACATCTACAACCTGGGGCACCGCGGATACGTTGCCAAGCCGGGCGGAGAGAGCGACGCCGGGCTCACCTACATAAAGGACCTCGCGGCCGGTCGCTACCATCTGCCATGGGAGGATGACATCCAGATCAAGGATGGCTCGATCTACGGCTACCCCACCACGGGTGGCAGGTTCGGCAACTGACGAGCGGCACGTACGCAGCCATCAGGTAAACGCGGGTACATTTTACCCAAAGAGAAGGACGTGCGGCCTCGGCCGCACGTCCTTCTCGCCTTCTTTGGCCCACTCGGCCGCAACTGCGTTGCCGCTGCCTACTGCAGGCCGGGGATGTGCGGGATGGTGTCGAAGCCCGCCTGGAGCTCCTCGTCCGTGGGGATGTGGTCCTCGAGCTCGCCCTTGTTGTACTTGTCGTAGGCGACCATGTCGAAGTAGCCCGTGCCCGTCAGGCCAAACAGGATCGTCTTGGCCTCGCCGGTCTCGCGGCACTTCTCCGCCTCGCGAATCGCCTGAAGGATGGCGTGGGAGCTCTCGGGGGCAGGCAGGATGGTCTCGAGCTTGGCAAACTGCTCGGCCGCGCCAAACACGTCGGTCTGCTTGACGGCAACGGCCTCCATGTAGCCGTCGTGCTTGAGCTTGGACACGATGGGGCTCATGCCGTGGTAGCGCAGGCCGCCGGCGTGGTCCGGGCTCGGGATGAAGCCGTTGCCCAGCGTGTACATCTTGCAGAGCGGGCAGGTCTGGCCGGTGTCGGCGTAGTCGTACGCGTACACGCCGCGCGTGAGCGAGGGGCAGCTCGCGGGCTCCACGCCGATGAAGCGCGTGTCGGGGTGCGTGCCGTTGAGCTTGTCGCGCATGAACGGCGCGATGAGCCCGCCAAAGTTGGAGCCGCCGCCGCAGCAGCCGATCACGATGTCCGGGTACTCGCCCAGCTCCTTGAGCGCCTCGTAGGACTCGAGCCCGATGATCGACTGGTGCAGGACAACCTGGTTGAGGACGCTGCCCAGCTGGTAGCGACCCTTGTTCTGCGGCACGTTGAGCGCGCGCTCCACGGCCTCGCTGATGGCGGTGCCAAGCGAGCCGGTGCACTCGGGGTCGGCTGCCAGGATCTTGCGGCCCGCAGCGGTGGTGTCGGAGGGAGACGGCGTGATGGTCGCGCCAAACGTCTGCATCACGCTGCGACGGAACGGCTTCTGCTCGTACGAGCACTTCACCATGAAGACGTCCAGGTCAAGGCCAAAGTGCGCGGCCGCCTCGGAAAGCGCGGTGCCCCACTGGCCGGCGCCCGTCTCGGTCGTGATGTTGGTGATGCCCTCGGCGTAGGCGTAGTAGGCCTGCGCCAGCGCGGAGTTCAGCTTGTGCGAGCCCGAGGTGTTGTTGCCCTCGAACTTGTAGTAGATCTTGGCGGGCGTGTCGAGCGCGCGCTCCAGGTTGTACGCGCGGCACAGCGGGCTGGGGCGGTAGACCTTGTACATCTCCATGACGGGCTCGGGAATCTGGAAGTACGGCGTGTCGTCGTCCAGCTCCTGCTCGCAAAGGGCGCGAGCGAACACGGGCGCGATGTCGTCCACCGTGGCGACCTTGCCGTTGGGAAGGCGCATGGGCTCTGGCTTTTCCGGCATGTCCGCGCGCAGGTTGTACCAAGCCGTGGGAATCTGGTCCTCACGCAGGTAGACGCGATAGGGATCGGTGGTCGTTGCTTCCGCCATGATCGTCTTCCTTTCCACTGGGCGCGGCGCGCCCGCTTACATAACCAAGCTTGCAGAACCCTGCCATGCCGCCTCGGCATACAAAAAGGCCCCCGGAACTAGTCCGAGGGCCTTTGCGTGTGTATGGTTAAGCGGCCGTCGCTAGTCCGGAAGTCGAGTCACCCTTGTCCACCACCATGCGCCAGCAAACGCCGGGGCGTTTGCGAACACGCTGTTGTTGGCTGCAAGGGACATCCGTCTTCCTTTCCGTGACGTTGCCAGCTACGATATGCCGCCTCTGTTGCAAATACATTTCGGGCGAGAAACGCGTGCGTTTCTCGCCCGAACCTGAAGCCAGGCGAAAGGCTACTTCTCGCGCCAGCCCTTGCACACGTCCACCCAGCCGAGCGAGTGGCTCGCGCGCTCCAGCTCCTCCATCGTGGTGTCGACGCCGGTGCGCTCGCTTCCCGCCGCGGGGCGCACGAAGTCGTAGCGCCTGAGCGAGACGTCCAGGTAGCACGTGACGCCAGGCTTCACGTCAAAGGGGCAGACGCCGCCCATGGGATGGCCGACCTTCTCCTCCAGCTCGTCCGGCTTGATGAACACCGGCTTGGTGTGGAACTGCTTCTTGAAGGCGGAGTTCCAGACCTTCGCGTCGCCGGAGCACACCACGAGCACCGGCTTGCCGTCGACGTCGAACGCCATCGTCTTGCCAATCTGCCCGGGCTCGAGGCCGGACGCGTCCGCGGCCTGCTGGACCGTCGCCGTGAGCACGTCGTACACGATGATCTTCTTGTCCAGCCCAAACTGTGCCAGATACCTGCGCGTAGACTCCTCGGACATGCTACTTCGCATCCATGCAGAACAGCAGCGTGTCGAACATCTCCTGGCTCGTGGGCCACATCTCGCGGTCCACGCCGTCGAGCATCTGCCCCAGCGTCATCGTGCGGTCGGGGTTGGTGCAGTGGTACACGGTATCGAGCGGCGGAAGCACGAACTTCTCGTCAGACATGAAAGGTCTCCGTTCTCTTTGGACTCGCTGTTGCAGAGGCGCGGCAGGTTTGCGAAAGGTTGGCCCCCGCGCTGCGTCTTGCCTAACTATATACGCAAACTGCGTACTGGAAACCGCGATTGGCAGTTCATTTTTTATGGGACTCAGCCTATCTTTCCGCAGTCCGTGCCTCGCCTACATCTGCATATCAAAAATCATCTTTTGCGTTTATCTTTACCCTATCTGCGCCAATATGCAAATCTGTCTAACTAGCACGTATCTTGCGGCTATCTTGCACTTATCTTTACCCTGCGCCAACCCGCAAGATTTCGCGTTCATCAAGATGAATGCTGGTTGGCCAATATTTAAACTTTTTGCATCAACAATTTGTGCTGGCCGCTCCCTGGGGTAAAGATAACTGCAAGCAAGGTGCGCCACCCGAAACGGCCGGCGATCCGCCATCCACCAGCGTGCCCTAACGTGCAAGGGACCGCCCGCACAAGCGAGGGCCGCCGCCCGCCAAAGCGGAACGGCGACCCTCGCGTCGCTTCACACTTCCTACACGTTTGCGGCCGCACGTAGACGCACGCCAGCACACCCAACACCACGCCTGGGCTTCGCGCCGGGCCCTACCCCAGCTTCACGCTCTTGGGCACCGTGCGGACCATGCCGTAGAACGCGTCCACGGCGCGCTTCCTGATGGATTCCAGCATGCTCGGGCGCACGGCGTCCCAGTCGGGCGGGTCGTCGCGCAGCATCTGTCGTGCCTCCGCGATGACCTGCTCGCCCGTGCCGGCCTGGAACGCGTCGTCCCCACTCACGGGAAGGTTGATGTACAGGTCGGCGGCGTTGGCGTGGATCTTGTCCAACTGGTTGGCGCCGCAGCTCATGGTGCGCATCGCGATGTTGAGCGGCGTGATGTCCTCCATCAGCTTTTGCTTGCGGATCATTCCCACGCCCACCACGGCGTCCACCATGCTGCGGTCAAACAGCGGCGTGGGCAGGTTCATGCGGCAGCCGCCGTCCATAAAGGCATGTCCAAGGTACTTGGTGGGCGAGATCACGAGCGGGTACGACGCGGAGCACGAGCAGCACTTGGCCGCGTCCAGCGCCGGGTCGCAGATCACGTTCCAACTGCCGTCCGTTGCGGCAAACAGGTCCGCGTCGTTCGTGAAGACGCAGAGGTCGCCGGTCATGATGTCCACGGCCGTCACGGCAACGGGCATGTTGAAGTCCGCAAACGTGCGGATGCCCGCCTCCCCCAGGATGTCGCGTGCGATGCCCTCCATCACCTGGCTGTCCACGATGCCGTGGTTGGAGAACACGTTCAGCACCCTGAGCGGCATGTTCTTGAGGATGCCTTCCTGCACGGTGCGATTGTCCAGTTCGACGAGAAGTTCCGCCATCCGGGTCGAGCCAATGCCGGAGGCCGTGAGCGCCGCCATGAGCGAGCCCATGGACGTGCCAGCCACGGTGGCGCAGTGCACGTCGTTCTTCTCCATGTCCTCAACTACCGCTACCTCCGCAAAGGACCTGAAGCCTCCCCCGCAGAAGGCAACGCCAACGCCGTCGAGCTTTGCCATGCTTCCCCCTTGGACAGATGTCGGGGCGCACGTCCAACCAGGTGTCGGCGGCGCCACATACCTTTTTGGTACCCAATCGAACATGAAAAAGAACAGCCGCCCGCAAAGGCGACTGCCCATTTTCGCAATCGATTTCACTTCAGAATGTGATGAGGCCGGCGCGGGCGTTCTTCTCGCCCACCATGGCCCCAGGCGGCAGAGCCGCCGCCCGTGCCCCGCGGAGCAACAGGCGTCCTACGCTGCCTTGACGCACTTGACCAGCAGGTGCGAGTCACCGTGGTTCTGGCTGTGCGAGCCATACCAACGGTCAACATCACCAAACAGCGTCCTGAGGCTGTCCGCCTCGAAGTCGCGCCTGTGGTCATCGAACATGGCGGTGTACACACCACTGATGAACCAACCGTTCGAGCAGGCATCAAACACGCGCCTCTGCTGCTTGTCCATGTCCTTGATCCTCAACATGCTTACACCTTCCCTTCGACCTAGACGTTTACGGACACTTAGACCTTACCCGCAAAACGAGGCCAAAAGTCGGCAGCATGGGGGACTTTACATATCTGTTCCTAACTTAGAATGGACTCCTTACCATATGTTTTGCAAATTAATGTGACGATTCTGAGGATTGCCCAGCTCAGGGGCGAGGTTCTGGAAACGTTTCCAGGCAAGAAGGCGTTCCCGGCAAAAGCGTCGCCTCCGGGAGCCACGGGCGAGAAGTTCACATCTCTGACACCCCAGCTCCACAGCTGTGTGCACCGCATGCCAGCTTTGTGCAGGTGGCGACACATATCTGCGTGCCACTGCGACCGCCGAGGTCGGCCGTGGAGCCCGGCGCCTCCCCTACTCGCGGGCGTCCGTCACGTTGACGCGCATGGTCACACGGTGCTCGAGGTCCGCCGTCGGGTCGATGGCCAGCACGTACGCCTTGAAGACGTCGCTGTGGCCAAACGCGAGCAGCTGGCTGATCGTGCCGTTGCACGCTCGCGGCACAAAGCCGATCTTGGTCTTGTGGAAGTACACCGCGACCGCGCGCGAGTCGTACGGGTTGTCCGGCTCCGCCTTGAGCTTGAGCTTGCTCCCCACCTTGAGCTCGTCAAACACCTCCGCGATGTCCCAGTGCGACTGCCCAGCGACGTTGCAGGTCAGAAACTCCTTGCTCATCTGGTACATGGCGTCCTCCTCCGTTCCGCGGCTTTGCGGCCTTGCGCCTTTGCTGCCACGTACGTTACGGCCCGCACCGGACATTAATTCGCGCACGCGCGCCGCGCGCATGCCGCTCGCGGGAGGCACATGCCCACGCCGGATGCTGCCGTGAGCCAAGCCAGACCCCTGACTCACAAAGTACGCTTTGTGAGTCTAATTCAAACTCAATCTACCTGCGGAAACGTGAATTTTTGGCCACTCACAAAGTATGCTTTGCGAGTCCGTGCGCCGCAAGTCGGGCCTGCGCCCAGACGCTGTGGTGTCACTCGAGCCGGCCCAGTGTACCCCGCCCCTACAGCTCCGTGTACTTGCGCGAGCTGCCGCGAGACTTCTGCACCGGATACTTGGCCTCGTCCTGGCGCAGCTTGCGCTCCATCAGCTCGACGGGGTCCTCGCCCAGGTGGCTCGCGAGCATCACGCAGTAGATCATCACGTCCGCCAGCTCCTCGCGAATGTGGTCGCCCTTCTGCCCGCACTCCAGGTCCGCGCCGGACCACTGGAAGTTTTCCAGCAGCTCGGCCGACTCGAGGCTGATGGAGATTGCCAGGTCCTTGGCGTTGTGGAACTGCGCCCAGTCGCGCTCGTCCCTAAACGCCTCGATCCGCGCGACCTCCTCGTCAAACGTCATGCCCGCTCCCCTCTCGCGCAGCCGGACGCGCGCCCGCACGCCGCGCACTTCTCGCCCGCGCACAGTATCACCACGGCAAGACCACCGCTTGCCCACAGCAGACAATTGTAAGGAAGCCGCGTCGTGGGTAGATACCAAACGACAACCGCGTCGTCACGAGGAGGAGAAGGACATGGCATTTGTAGAGGTGGACCCCCATGAGATCGAGCTCAGGCCATTTGACGCGTTTGACCGCGGGTGGGCGCTGCTCGCGGCGGGCGACGCCGAGGCAGCCAACTGCATGACGGTGAGCTGGGGCGGCGTCGGGACGCTGTGGGGCAAGCCAGTCGCCACGGTCTACGTGCGCAAGAGCCGCTACACCAAGGAGTTCATGGACGGTGGCGACTACTTCTCGGTCAACCTGTTTGACGGGACGGAGCGCAAGGCGCTGGGCCTGCTGGGCCGCGTGTCCGGCCGCGACGGTGACAAGCTCGCGGAGTCGGGCCTGACGCAGTCGCTGGTAGAGGGCGTGCCCGTGATCGACCAGGCCAAGTTGGTGCTGGTGTGCCGCAAGGCATACGCGGGGCTGCTCGCGCCGGAGCACTTCCGCGACCCGGCGGCGGAAGACAAGTGGTACTCCGGCCAGGACGAGGGCAACTACCACACCATGTACATTGGCTACGTGGAGCGCGCGCTCAAGGCGGAGTAGCGGGGCGGCGCAAAGGTGGCGTAAAGATTGCGGGCGGGCGCCGGCGGGACGATGCGATCCCATCCGGCGCCCGCCCGCGTCCGTTACAACTCGCGGCGCTGGTAAAGGCCCGCGTCCGCAAAGCCCAGGTGGCGGTAGTACTCGCGCGTGCCCACGGAGCTGATCACGTTGATGCGGCCGTAGCCGGCCTCGCGCGCGATGTTGCAGGCGCGCGAGACCAGGGCGCGGCCCAGCCCCTGGTGCTGCGAGGACGAGTCCGCCTTGCCAAGGTGCGCCGCCTGGCCGTACACGTGCACTTCTCGGATCATGGCGTCGCCGGGGCGCGTGGGCAGCTCGTCCGCGCACACGTCCAGCGTGCCGGCCGCGAGCGCGTCCCAGCTGGGAAGCGACAGCCGCAGGAAGCCGGCGATGCGGCCCTCGGGCGTGACCCACTGCAGAAAGTGCTCGCAACTGACGGCTGTCTGGTACGTCACATCGTCCAGCGCGAGCGTGTCCAGGTCGACCTGCGAGCGCGCGATCTCGCGAAAGCGGATGTCATGCACGCGACCGGCCAGTCCCTCCTGCCGGATGCGACCCTCCACCATCTGGCGCAGGTTGGTCTTCTTGTTGCCAACCAGGATGTCGTCCGCGCCGATGTCGCGGATCATGCGGCTGATGCGCATGTACGGCGGCGTGGCCAGCGTGTCCGCCACCAGCACGCTTAGCAGCTCATCCTCCGTGTAGGGCCGCCAGCGCCCGGCGTGATACAGCCCCACCAGCTGCGTGCCCGCCACGAGCGCGCAGGGGTAGAGCTTGACCTCGTCCGGCAAAAAGCCGGGGTCTGTCACGAACGTGCGGAAGTCTGCCACGTCCTGCTCCGGCGTTGATCCCAGTAGGTTGACCATGAGGTGCGAGTGGATCTTGAACCCAAAGAGCCGTATGAGCGAGAAGGACCGCCGTATCTGTTGCACCGTGGTGCCACGGTGGTTGGCGTCCAGCACCTGCTGGCGCGTGGACTGGATGCCAACCTGGATCTTGGTGCAGCCCAGCTTGCGGAAGAGCGTGAGGCTCTGCGGCGTGATGGCGTCGGGCCGCGTCTCGATCACGAGGCCGACCACGCGATGGGCCGCGGTCTCGTTGCGGCGCTGCTCGGCCGCGAGCTCGTCCGCGGTCGCATGCATTATTGCGGCTGCCTGCCTAAAGCGCTCGCTCTTCTCGCCCCAGGGGTCCTCGTTTGTGGGAACGCTGCCGTACAGGCGCGCGAAGGCCTGGTTGTAGGTCAGGAGGCCCGCGTTGACCAGCTGCTGCTCCGGCGCCACCTCGCGCGCGAGCGTGACCGGGTCGTTGGAGATGCCGAGCTTCCGGTAGTGGTCGCGGCGCGCCTCGAGCTCCGGCGTGGGGACGGGCCAGCTGTTGAGCGCGCGGAAGAGCTCGCGCACGAACCAGAGCTGGTAGGACTCCGGGTAGTCGCTCCACGTGCCGCCCAACACGATGAGCTCGACCTTGTCCACGGAGTGGCCCATCTGGTGCAGCGCCGTGAGCCGCGTGGTGACCTGCAGGAATGGGTCGAAGTAGTTTTGCTCCGCGCGCTGGCAGGCGGGCTCGTCTGCCAGATAGCTTTTTGGCATGCGGAGGTCGTTGGGGCAGTACACGCACCGGCCGGAGCACGGGTGCGGCCGCGTGAGCACCGTGATGGTGGCCACGCCGGACGCCGTGCGGCGCGGCTTCATGCGCAGGGTACGCAGCAGCCGCCGCTCGAGCGCGGGGTCAACGCCCCACGCGCGCCAGCGGTCCGGCTCCTCCTGCTTGACGCGCAGGTAGAAGGGCAGAATGTAGCGCTTGGAGAGGTGCTTGGCGTTGTTGGAGATGCCGCGGTTGTGCCGGCGGACGATGCGGTCCAGGTCGAGCGGGCCGAGCGAGCCCTCGCCCGGCAGGTCGGGCAGGCGGCGCAGCGCGTCAAGTATGTCGAGCAGCAGGTCTTCCATGTGGCTAGGCGTCCTCCGACTCGTACAGAACCTTGCCGTCGCGCGCAATCTCCCGGCGAAGCTCGTCCGAGACGTGCCCGTCCAAGTTGACGATGTCCAGCTCGAGCAGGCTCCAGAGTTCGTCCTGCAGGCGGTCGTACAGCGCATAGAAATCCGGGCAGCCCTCAATCGCCAGGTCGATGTCGCTCTTGGGGCGGTTGGTGCCGCGCGCCCGCGAGCCAAACAGGATGACGCGCCTGGCACCGGCCTCGCGCGCGAACTCGGCAATCTGCCGATACACGTCCTCTATCGGCACGCTGCCGCGCGGGACGGAGGAGTCCGGCCCACGTAGGAAGTCCTTCTCGCCCAGAGGCGTGGCAGCGCGCGGCATGGGCTAGCGCCCCTCGGGGATGATCTCGATGCGCTGGCCCTCGGGGTCGCAGATAAAGTAAAGGCCCATGGCCGGGTTCTCGAAGTCGATGCAACCCATCTGCTGGTGCAGCTTGTGGTAGGCGTCAAAGTCGTCCACCACAAAGGCGATGTGCTGGTCGCGACCGCCGTTGTCGTACGGCTCCGTGCGACCGCGGTTCCACGTGAGCTCGAGCTGGAACGGGCAGCCGTCGGCCTCCATGAACGTGTTGGTCCACGAGCCGTCCGCGGGGCCGATCTCGCGCACAACGTGGAAGCCCAGCGCCTTCTGGTAGAACTCGATGGTCTTCTGCTTGTCCAGCACGTGCGTGCAGCGGTGCACAAAGCGAGCCTTCATGTCGGTTTCCTTCCGTCGGGATGGGCGTTGCGGGTTTCCGTCCCATCATACCCCGCGGGCGAGAAGGACGCCCGCGCCGGCGGGAGCCGGGCGCTGTGGCGATGGGGTTACTGGCGCGGGGACTCGTCCTTCTCCCCCGCGGCCTCGGCAGCGGCGCAGGCAGGGCACACGCCGCGGAAGATGAGCTGGTGGTCGAGGACCTGCCAACCGGTCTTGGCGGACACGCTTGCGTCTAGCTTTGGGTCGTCCGCCGCGAGCGGGACGTCCACCACGGAGCCGCAGCGCACGCACACCATGTGCGGGTGCACGTCGCGCCGCAGGTCAAAGTGCTCGACGCCCGGCGCCTTGATCGAGAGGATCTGGCCCTCCTGCGCCAGGAGGTGCAGGTTGCGGTAGACCGTGGCCTGGCTCACGCGCGGGTCGCGGGCGCGGACGGCCTCGTATATCTGCTCAGCCGTGGGATGGTCGCAGCGCGAGCGGACCTCGTCCAGCACCATCTGGCGCTGTCTTGTGTTGCGTCGCGCAGGGGCGTGGGCGCGCGTTCTTCTCTCTTCCATTTCCGGCTCCAAAAAAATCCGATTTGCTATTGACACGGGGTCATTTACGGCAATAATGATAATCGTTTTCGTTAGGAAAGGAAAACAATAGGAAGGAATCACCATGAAGTTTGTTTGCCCCGTTTGCGGTTACGTTGAGGAGATCGACGGCGACGAGCTGCCCGCGGACTACAAGTGCCCCCAGTGCGGCTGCCCCGGCTCCAAGTTCACCAAGCAGGCTGACACCCTGACCTGGGCTGCCGAGCACGTCGTGGGCGTTGGCAAGCTCGAGGGCGTCCCCGAGGACATCGTCGAGGACCTGCGTGCCAACTTCAACGGTGAGTGCTCCGAGGTTGGCATGTACCTTGCGATGAGCCGCGTCGCCATGCGCGAGGGCTATCCCGAGGTTGGCATGTACTATCGCCAGGCTGCCTTTGAGGAGGCCGACCACGCCTCCCGCTTTGCCGAACTGCTGGGCGAGGTCGTGACCGACTCCACCAAGAAGAACCTCGAGATGCGCGTCGAGGCCGAGAACGGCGCGACCGCCGGCAAGACCGACCTGGCCAAGCGCGCCAAGGCCGCGAACCTGGACGCCATCCACGACACCGTGCACGAGATGGCTCGTGACGAGGCTCGCCACGGCAAGGCGTTCGCTGGCCTGCTCAAGCGCTACTTTGGCGAGTAACCGCTGGTAGATTGACTGTTTGAGTCCACGCGACTCTATTGGGACCCGCTGGCTGGGCTGCATGCCCGGCCAGCGGGCCCCATTCTTGTGTGACGCACGTCTCGTCCTGCGGAGCCATTACCAAAGGCCGTTCAACGGTAACCAGGGAACCACGATCGACGGGTCAGTTCGGTCGGTCCGAATAGATTCGGTCACCATTTAGTTTTCTTGGCGAAATGGGTGTTTTGGAAATCCGCGGAGTGTCAAATCAGGCCTCCAAACGCACAGAAGACCTCTCCCAGCTGAGAAATGATGGCGTTCTAGGTGTTTTCGAGTCGATTCCGATGCTCTCGCGGTGTAATTCCATAAGAAATAGAACTACAAAACACCCAGAACGCCATAAATTTTCAATGGAGGCTAAAAGTACCTAGCCTTGGGCCTCGTCCTCCCCGTCGCTCGGCGCCGGCGTGATGGCCTCGCGGTCGCGCTCGCCCGTGCGGATGCGCACCGCGCGCTCCACGGGGTACCAGAACACCTTGCCGTCGCCCGGCTCGCCCGTGCGGGCCACCTTCACGATGGCGTCCGTCGCGACCTGCGCCCAGTCCTCGTTGGATACCACAATCTCGAACTTGACCTTGGGCAGCATGTTCATCGAGACCTTGCTGCCGCGGACCAGGTGCGTGTAGCCCAGCTGCGTGCCGCAGCCCATGACCTGGCTCACCGTGATGCCGCGCACGTCCACGGCGCGCAGGGCCTCCTTCACGTCCTCGAGCTTCTCCTCGCGAACTATTGCCTCGACCTTGATCATCGCTCTTCTCCCTTGCGCTTGCCTGCCGTGCCGCGCGACGTCGCGAGGGCGCCGCCACCGCATAGCTTAGTCGTCAAGCCCCGTGAACGAGGGGTAGGCCCGCTCGCCGTGCTCGGACAGGTCGAGCCCGACGCGCTCCTCGTGCTCGCTCACGCGCAGGCGGTCGTGGCAGCACACGCGCACGAGCGCGATGCACACCAGCGTGCCAAGCACCGCCCACACGATGGTAACCACAATGGAGAGGAGCTGCGCGCCCAGCAGGTTGGCGCTGCCAAACACCAGGCCGTTCCAGCGCAGCGCGGGGTTGACCGCCTTGCTCGCGAAGAGCCCCGTGGCGATGCCGCCCCAGATGCCGCCGATGCCGTGGCAGCCAAACGCGTCCAACGCGTCATCGTACCCAAAGTGCAGCTTCATGCGAGAGCAGGTGAGGTAGCAGATCACGCTGCCCACAAATCCGATGGGGATGGCCGCCCACAGCGGCACAAAGCCACAGCCGGGCGTGATGGCCACCAGGCCGATGACAAGTCCCGTGCAGGCACCCACAAGGGTGGGCTTGTCGGAAAGGATCACGTCCATCATCATCCAGGCAAGCTCGGCCGCCGCGCAGGAAAGCGCCGTGGTCGCAAAGGCGTGCACCGCCAGGCCGTTGGCCGCAAGGGCGCTGCCAGCGTTGAAGCCAAACCAGCCAAACAGCAGCATGGTCGCGCCGATGGCCACCAGCGGCACGTTGTGGACTCGGTAGTTAACGTTCTTATAGCCGATGCGCCGGCCCAGGAACACGCACAGCACGAGGCCGGAGACCCCGGAGCTGATGTGTACCACGTTGCCGCCAGCAAAGTCCACCGAACCCAGCGCCGCGAGCGCGCCGCCCTGGCCCCACACCATGTGGGCAACGGGATAGTACACGGCAAACGTCCAGAACAGCACGAACAGGAACAGCGCCTTGAAGCGCATGCGTCCCGCGACGGCGCCAGTGACCAGCGCGGGCGTGATGATGGCAAACATCATCTGGAACAGGGCGTATGCCATAAACGGGATGCTCGGCGCGTACGGGCCGATCTTAGTGGTGCTCACGCCGTTCATCATCACGTACTTGAAGCCGCCGATGATGCCGCCGTGGTCCGGCCCGAACGCGAGCGAGAAGCCCACGACCACCCACAGCACCGTCTCGAGCCCGATGGTAAAGACAGACGCAAGAATGTTGTTGACCACGTTTTTGCGTCGGCCCAGGCCGCCGTAGAAAAACGCAAGTCCCGGCGTCATGAACAGCACCAGGGCCGCGCAGATGAGCATGAATCCCGTATCGGCCGCACTCATGGTATCCCCTTCCGCCGTTGGCGAAGCGACCCCATGGTCGTTCAGGTTCGTTGCGCGCCCGTGACGCAACGGTTGCCGCCAGCCTACGATGCCGTGACCATCGCGCGAAGTCGCAGATGTCTGCCGGGGTGGCATAATCTGCATGTGGGCGAGAAGAACGGGGGCGTTATGCAGAAACACGCACGGGGCATGCACCACGAACAGTGGGCGCAGCGCGACATGGGCCTTGCGACGGCGCGCCGGATGAACGAGCTCAACGCGAGGTTCTATCGCGACAACGCGACGTCGTTCAGCCAGACCAGGCAGTCGGGCTGGCCCGGCTGGGAGCGCTGCCTGGCGGAGGCGGGGGCCGCGGGCGGCAGCGTGGCCGCTGCGTCGGCCGACAACGCATCCACATCCGCCACGCGCGTGCTCGACCTCGCGTGCGGCAACCTACGCTTTGCGCGCTACCTTGCGGATGCCTGCAGCGGTCCCGTCAGTTACCTGGGAATCGACAACTGCCCGGAGCTGGGCGCAGGCGTCTCTCCCACGGACTTCCCGTCCGGCTGGCAGCTGCGCACGGCACGGCTCGACGTCGTGGGCGCGCTCCTTTCCGGCACGCTCGCGAGCCAGCTGGATGCCGCGCTCACGCGGGCATGGGGCACGGCGGGCGCCGGTCCCGCAGCCGCCAATCTATCGGTTGTCTTTGGGTTTCTCCACCACGTGCCAACGTTTGCGGCACGGCTCGAGCTGCTTCGCGCGCTGCTTGCGGCAACGGCGCCAGGAGGCACGTGCTGCGTGTCGTTCTGGAGGTTCATGAGCAACGAGCACCTCGCCGCAAAAGCGCACGCCACGACGGAGCGCGGCCTGCGCGAGCTGGGCCTCGCGCCCGGCGACCTGGGGCATGACGACTATTTGCTTGGCTGGCAGGACGTGCCCGGGTCGTATCGCTACTGCCACCACTTCTGCGAGCGGGAGGTCGACGCGCTGCTCGCAGGGCTTGGCGACCAGGCGCAGCCAGTCGCAAGGTTCACGGCGGACGGCCGCTCCGGCGACCTCAACGCATACGTGTTGCTCAGGCGCCTATAGCGCGCGGCTCGTCCTCGTCCGGAATGCTCTGCCAGTCCTGTAGACCCAGGCGCTGGCGTGCCTTGGCCTCCTCGAGGGATATCTTGGGGATGTCGTCCTCAAGGTAGGCGCGAAGCTCGGGGATGCCCTCCCCCGTCGCGTTGTCCACCAGGAAGATGCGCTCGCAGCAGCAGTCCCGCAGCCACTGCCGCACCATGGGGATGTTCGCGTTCGGCTCGTTGATCTTGGTGATGATGCCGATCAGCGGGCGGTTGAGGAACGCGTTGCTGTTGGGCGCGAACAGCGTGAAGGGCTCGTTCGCCGCGATGAGGATTGCCACGACGTCAGACTCGAACGAGAAGCACGCGAGCCCCACGCCCACCTGTTTGGACTCGGAGTACTCGCCTGGCGTGTCGATGGTGTCGCCATCGGCATAGGTGTACTGCGTCTTGTGGTAGTGCAGCTTCTCTCCGCGCAGTGCCTGCGTGAGCGAGGTCTTGCCTGCCTCGCTCCTGCCCATCAAAAACAGTCGCTTCATCCCAACCTACCTGTGGGTCATCTTGCACACGTGAAAGTCGAGTTCGCGATCAAAGTAGTCCAGGATCTCGCTTTCGGCGCTCTCAATCTCCGCTATCGGCCCACATAGTATGAGCGAGCCGTTGAACCGGTCCATAAAGCCCAGCTCCACCGAGCCATGCTTCACGGCGATGTCCGCCGCAACCACGACGGCCTCCCACGGCGTGAAGCGCATGAAGCCCAGCGCCTCGCCCGTGTGGTCCTCGCCCGCGTGCGTGCCGATGTCAAGGCCGAGCGTCTCGCACGTCCGGCGCGCGGACGTCCCCATCACGTGCGCGAGGTCGATCTCGCGACCGGGCACGCGCACGCGCGTGATGCGGTACTCGCCATTCTCGTCGCGCGGAGGGTTCCCGTGGAACACCTCATCGAAGAACTCCTGCCTTGTGATCCTCTGCCTCGCCATGGCTGGCCTAGCGCTTCGTGACCTTGCAGGTCACGTATCCCAGCGTGTCGTGGAAGAACTCGACGACTTCCGTGATGGCCGTCGTGACGTCCGCGATTTCGCCGCTGATGATCATAGTGCCCGTGAAGCGGTCCGCAAAGCCCAGGTAGACGTCCGCGCTCTTGACCGCGATGTCGGACGCGATGACCGCCGACTCCGGCGGCGTGATGTTCATGATTCCCAGCGCGCTCGTGTCGTAGTCCACCGACGGGTTGAGGCCCAGCTTAGTGTAGATGATGGGCTCCGGACCTCCGATGACGTGGGCAAGGGTGATCTCCTTGCCGGAGACGGTCTCTTGTACGACGCGAATCTGGCCCTGATCGTTGTCCACGCTCACGACCTCCGTTTCTAAGTAGCTCAGTCGCTCTTCTCTTTCTTAAGGGATTACCTCTTGTGAGTGTCAAGCACCCCATCGCTCAATGGCAAGGGTGGCCCTCCCAGTGCATGCGAAGGGCCACCCACCCAGGGAGCAAAGGATGGCGAGAAGAACGTGGACGTGGCGGTTCGAGGGAACCGCCGTGTCCGTGGGTCCGTCCTAGCCGTTGTAGGCGTCGCGATACAGGTTCACGAGGTCCTGCTTCGAGACGGGGCGCGGGTTGGTCGGGGTGCAGCGGTCGTGCGTGGCGGCCTCGGCCATGTCGCCCACGTGCTCCTCGAACGCGGTCGCGTCGATGGTGCCCAGGTCCGCCAGGGTGTCCTCGATGTGGAGCTCCTTGCGCAGGTCGATGACCTTCTTGAGGAACTCGTCGGCGTCGGCCATGCCCAGCTCGTGGGCGAGGCGGTTGTAGGGCTCGCGGTACTTGTCCTCGGACATGTGGAAGCGCATCACGTAGGGCAGCAGGATGGCGTTCAGGCGACCGTGGGCCACGTGGAAGCGGCCGCCCAGGGCGTGGGCCAGGCTGTGGTTGATGCCAAGGCCGGCGTTGGTGAAGGCGATGCCCGCGACGCAGGAGGCCTCGGCCATGCGGCCGCGGGCCCTCATGGCGTCGCCGTCGTGGTAGACCGTGGGAAGGTCCTGGAACACGATGCGCAGCGCCTTGACGGCCAGCGCGTCCGTGAAGGTAGTCGCCTGGTTGCTCACGTACGCCTCCATGGCGTGGGTGAGCACGTCCATGCCCGTGTCCGCCGTGATCTTGGGCGGAACGGAACGGGTGAACTCGGCGTCGAGCAGCGCTCCGTCAGGCGCGAGAGCGTCGTCAATCAGCGCGACCTTGGTGGTGCCGCGGGTGATGACGGCAAAGTTCGTGACCTCCGAGCCCGTGCCCGCCGTCGTGGGGATGGCCAGGAAGTAGGGACGCTCCATGCCCTTCTCGCCCGCGAAGTACAGGATGGCCTTGGTGGCATCGATGCACGAGCCACCGCCAAAGGCGATCACGAGGTCGGGCTTGACGTCGAAGATCATCTTGACGCCCGCGTCCACCAGCTCCTGGCTGGGGTCGGGCTTGACGTTGGAGTACACGTGAATTTTGGCTCCCGAGGGCAGGTACTGGGTCATCTTGTTGACCATGCCCGACTCCTGCAGGAAGCCATCGGTGATGACGAGGACGTTCGTGCACTTGAGAGTGCCGAGGTGCTCCACCGCCTTCGGACCAAAGAACAGCTTTGCCTTGAGATAGAACTCGCTCATCGTCTACTCCGTTTCTGTTGGTAGAAGGATCTCCGTCACGAAAAGTTCTGGGTTGTTGGTAGTCCAATAGTCCGACACGAAGCGCTCGATCGCCGTGCCCGACAGCTTGTAGCCATTGTCACGCGCGTATTCGAGGAGCCGGTCAAAGGCCGAACTCATCTCCTCGAATGCCCCTACGTGGTACGTGGTCAGATACATCTGCCCTGGGCTTGTCCAGGCGTTTTCAGGCTTCAGAGGCCTGATGGCTTTCTGGAGCAACCTTACGTCGCACTCCCTGCCATCCGATGCCGCCGCCTTGGCGTCATCTACCGTTGGGAACTCCATGATCACCGGGCCAGTGATGGCATTGTCTATGGCACTCACGTAAGCAGCGAAGTCCAGGCTGACGATGGACTCCGCGAAGCTGCCGGTAAAGCGCGACGGAAGGCACAGGAGCTCGTGGGGAGGGGAATACTTCACGCTCACGTCGGTGGGACGGACCTGAAGCACCGTGTTGGCCTCGTCCATGAGGTTGTTCCAGTCGACGATGGCCCTGCGGCGCTCGGCAAGTGCTCGCGCCTCCTCGTCGCAGATGTCCAGGTGCTGGGCGAACAGCCTCTTTGCTTCCTGGAGGTCGGAATGCTGCTGCATCGTAGCGATCTCGTCAAGCGAGAAGCCCATCATCTTGAGGTAGTGAATCACGGGAATCTTCAGCATGGTCTCTCGGCTGTAGTAGCGATAGCCGTTGTCACCCACCACATCGGGCCTCATCAGGCCAAGCTCGTCGTAGTGCCTCAATGTGCGCTGAGATATACCACCGATCTTGCTGACCTCGCCGATCTGGTACAGGTCATCCCTGCCAAACTTCTTATGGGAAGTCATGCCTTCGCCTCCGTTGACTTGAGGATCCGCGCAGAAAGGACGTAGCTTAGTGCGATGGGATTCTGGTTGCAAAGCTCGGCCCGCAGCACGTCCCGCAGGGCAAAGACTGTTCCCAGCGAGTACGTGGCGACCTCGGCCATGAAGTAGTCGAGCGACGAGACCCTGCCGTCCGCGGAGGCGTCGGGGCGCGCATGGCGATGGGACTCGGGAAGCTCGCTTGCGGCCTCCTCAAGCGCGGGCGAGAGGAGCTTGCGCACGTCGTCGAGCGCCTGTGCCTTCACGGGAGAGGGCGCCCCAAGCCTCGCGGCCCAGTCACGCTGATAGCCCGATGGGTCGGTGACAGCCATCATGCGCGCGTACTTCTCCTCCACAAGGTTGCGTCCCTCGCTCTCCGCCTGCTCGAACTCCCCCAGGATGCGGGGGATCATCTGGTGCGGGAAGGCAAGGTACTGGGCGCAGCGGTAGGCAAAGAAGGGGCGCGGGTCGTCCTGGCAGCTTGCGCGTCCGCCGGCGTTGAGCACCGAGTCGAACTGCTCCCACTCCAGGGTGACCAACCTCTCCAGGAAGGAGCGGCCCTGGTCGTCCAGGCCGCACTCCCCCATGAGGGAGACGACGTTTGGAAGGGAGAAGAGCGTCTCTATGCCGCGGCGGCGGCAAAGGCGCCTGCCATACGAGTTGTTGTTGCACTCGCACTGGCCCATTATCGATACGCCCCCTCGTTGAGCGGACGTTCCCTGAGGTAGGAGTTGGGAATGCCCTGCCACACGATCGTTGCGGCGTCGAGCAGGAAGTCTGAGTCGCTTGTTGCCCACCCAAGAGCGAGCACGGTGCGCAGCACCACGCCGCAGAGGAGCTCCACGTCCTGCACCTCTACCTCGGCCACCGGCACGGACGCGATGCGGCTCACCAGCTCGCACACCGGCGCGGGCACGTGGGCGCGCTCCGAGAGCGAGCGGAAGGACCACTTGTAGAACGGCATGTAGGTGTGAGAGAGCAGGTGCAGCGCCGCCATGGCAGCCTGCAGGAATGCGGACCGCGCGGTGTTGGCGGCCACGAGGTCACCGCGACCCAGGCAGCGCCATAGGTTGTACTGGCCGGACTGGGCCATTACGGCCATGTTGGCCGCGACCTTCTTGCGGACGACCACCTCGGGATAGAAGCCCAGGAGGTCCCGGCGCATGCGGGAGAACTGCCCGCTGGGGTCGGAGAACACCTCGCCGTCGGTGGCGGTTGCGAGGAGCTGCTCGGGGATGCGAAGCCACTCGGCAACGCTCTGAGGCGAGCGCTCCAGACCCGTGAATGAGCGATAGAACGACTCGGTCTCGAACACGCCCACGCGCTGGCCCGCGAGCGGGGTCTGGACGCGCTCATGCCCCAGGAACTGCTTGGGCAAAGAGTCATAGCGGTGTGCCAGCTCGTTCCCCCACTCGGGATAGAGCTCGCGGGGAACCCACACGCAGAAGCCGGGGCCAAAGTCGTGGTCCTGGGAGGTCTCGTCGTCGAAGCCCAGGCATTCCGAGCCAGGGCCCACGAGGCCGAAGGCAAGCTGCCTCTCGACGTTGTACGGGAGCCCGAAAACGAGAAGGGGCTCGAACTCGCCGAAGTAGCGCCTTGCCAGCTCCATGCCCTTCATGTCGCACCTCCCGACCGTATCGAACCTTTCCGCCCGCCCAGGTAACGCGGGTATCCCGTCGCTCAGGGTCGCCTGAGCGCCCCCATGCGTTCCGCCTCTCGCTCGAGCGCCCGCACGTTGGGGGCGTCGCCGAGCTTGTCGCGCAGTACGTCGGCTGCCTTCCTGTACAGGTCCTCGGCCTCCCCGTACCGCCCGCGAAGGTAGGCGATCTTCGCGGCAGTCGCCAACGCGTGGGGCCTGTGGACGTCCCTTCCGCCCGAGAGCGTGCGATACGCCGCGAGTGCCGGGACGATGGCCTCCTCTGCCTCGTCCAGGCGCCCCTCGTCCAAGAGCACCTGAGCCAGGTTGATGGCGTTGGTGGCGCGCCTGCCTTCCGAGTTGGGAACCGACTCCAGGAGCCTTCCCGCCCTCCTCAGGTCACGTCGCGCCTCCGCGAAGCGACCAAGCCCGCGAAGGGAGGCGCTGCGATTGTTGCAGATAGCGCTCACCTCGTAGGGATGCTCGTCTCCGCTTCCTAGGAGCGCCTCGGCGCGGTCGAACGCCTCGACCGCCTTCTCGTGGCGACCCTGGGCAACGTAGACGTCGCCAAGGTTGATGAGGACGCGTGCCCTCTCGTCACCGCTCGCGCCAAGTCCCTCGAGCTTTGCCAGAACCTCCTCGTAGAGCTCCTCGGACTCGTCCAAATCGCCACGCAGCCTGAGGACGCTCCCCAGCTCGTTGGCGGCAGCGACGCACATCCTGCCATCACCAGCGAGCCGGGCGCGCCGCAGGGCCTCCCGAAGGAAGCCCGCGACGTCGGCACCCGGCTCGCCGTACAGGCGGTCGAGCTCGTCGTATAGGCCCGAGAGATCCAAGGCCCTAGGCGTTCAGATGCGGGATGATGAGCTCCACGTCGGAGTGCGGACGCGGGATGACATGGACGGAGCGGAGCTCGCCCACGCGCTCGGCCGCAGCAGCGCCGGCGTCGGTGGCAGCCTTGACAGCTGCGACGTCGCCGCGCACGAACGTGGTGACGATGCCGCCGCCCACGTTTACTTTGCCTACGAGGGTGACCTCGGCGGCCTTCACCATGGCATCGGACGCCTCGACTGCGCCAACGCAGCCGACCGTCTCGACCATACCCAGTGCCTCGTTCATTGTTCAGCTCCTTGCCTCAATGTCTTACGGTCGAGAAGACCGCGTTACCTACTCTCCGCGGAATGCCGCGACGAGCTCGTTGACCATCTTCTTGAGCTCCTCGGCATCGATGGTGTCGCTCGAAGCCTGGGGCTCCTCCTGTGGGGCGTGGCTGCCACAGCAGTTGCAGCCCACCGAGTAGCTGATACCGCTCGTGCCGTGTCCGACGGGCGTGTCGATGCTCTTCTCGTGGCTCTCGTGAACGGGGGCGCAGCTTGCCTCGGAGCACCCACAGCCAGAAGTGGTCGCGTGCGTGTACTTGGCGGCCAGCTCGGGGTGCCACTTCGCGAAGGTCTCGTCGGCAGCGGCGACCTGGTCGGGCTCGATGATGCCGTTGGCAATGCGCTTGATGTTGATCAGGTGCTGCGGACCAACGTTCTCGGACACGGAGCTGCCACCCCAGGTGCCGCAGCCCAGCGTGAGCGCGACCTCGAGGCCAGTGGAGAGACCCGTGCCGCCCTGGGTGCCGCCCGTGTTGATGAGGATGCGGGAAGCGGGCTTGACCGAGAACTTGCGGACGATCTCCTTGTCCTCGGTGTGGATGTTCATGGTGTGGCCGATGCCGTTTTGGAGGAGCGCGATGGAGAGATCGCAGGCCTCGTGCCAGTCGGCAACGGTATAGAAGCCGAGAACGGTGGTGAGCTTCTCGTAGGAGAGGGGCCAGTCGGGTCCGACGCCATGCTGCTCGCCGATGAGGACCTTGGTGTCAGCGGGGATGCTGATACCGGCGGCCTTGGCGATGGAGACTGCGGTGTGGCCGACGAACTTCGGACTCATGGAGTGGCCGTTGCGGAAGAGGATGGCGCAAACCTTCTTGCACTCCTCCTCGCTCATGAAGTAGCCACCCTGCTTCTTGAACTCGGCGACGACCTCGTCGTGGTTGCAGGTCTCGCAGATTACGCTCTGCTCGGAGGCGCAGATGGTGCCGTTGTCAAACGTCTTGGATGCGATGATCTGGCGTACGGCATCATGAACGTTGGCGGTGCGCTCGATGTACGAGGGCGAGTTGCCGGCACCGACGCCCAGGGCGGGCTTGCCGGAGCTGTAGGCGGCCTTGACCATGCCGGGGCCGCCGGTCGCGATGATCATCTTGACCTCGGGCGCGTGCATGAGCTCGTTGGTTGCCGCGATGGTGGCCATGGAGATGCCCTGGATGACGTTCTCGGGAGCGCCTGCGGCCACGGCCGCATCGTTCATGAGCTTGATCGCCAGGTTGGTGCACTTGGCTGCCTTCGGGTGCGGCGAGAAGACGATGGCGTTGCGCGACTTGATGGCGATCATCGACTTGTAGAGGATCGTCGAGGTGGGGTTGGTGCAAGGGACGATGCCCATGATCAGCCCGACGGGCTCGGCGATGGTGATGACCTGGTTCTTCTCGTCCACGTCGATGACGCCAATGGTCTTCTTGTCCTTGATCTGCTCGTAGAGCAGGCCGGAGGCCATGTGGTTCTTGTAAATCTTGTCAGGCACGTTGCCGTAGGTGGTCTCCTCGACCGCCATCTCGGCGAGCTGCTCGGCGTTCTTCTCCGCGACCTCGACCATGGAGCGAAGGATGCGGTCGATCTGCTCGACGCTGTAGTTGGCAATCTGGTTCGCAGCAACCTGTCCCTTGCGTGCCAGGTCACGAGCAGCCTGGATGCTCTGGAGGTCGTAATCGTATTCCTGCATCATGCCTCTTTCCGGTTAGCAGACGTTCTGGGATATGGGATCTCGCTACTCGGCGTGGGGCAGGATCGACTCGACCATGCCGTCCGGGCGCGGGATCACGTGGACGCTCAGCAGCTCGCCCACACGCTGGGCCGCGGCCGCGCCGGCGTCGGTTGCCGCCTTGACGGCGCCCACGTCGCCGCGCACGAAGACGGTGACCAGGCCGCCGCCCACGCGCTCCTTGCCCACGAGCCTCACGTTCGCTGCCTTGACCATGGAATCGGCGGCCTCGACGGCTCCGACCATGCCCTTGGTCTCGATCATTCCGAGTGCCTCAACGGCGTTGGCCATTCTGGTTACCTCCTTGGTGGGTTGAGGCTCCGCCTTCATGGGCTGTGCCTCTGTCTTGGGTGCCTGCGGGGCCTTTGCGGCCTCGCTGTCGTTCTTTGGTGCAGGGGCAGCCACTGGCGCTGCCTTTGCCTCGGGAGCCTGCTTCTCCGCCTGGGGGGCCTTCGCAGCTACCGCCGCACCCTCCTTGCGTGCCGCGGACGTGCGTGATGACCTCCGCGCCGGGGCGGGCTTTGGAGCGTCCGCGGAAGGCTTACCAGCCGCAGCGACCTTGCCCGCCCCGCTACGGGCGGAGGTGCGCTTGGGAGCGCCCTCCTGCCCGGACTTCTGCGCGGCCATCTAACTACGCCTCGGTGTGGGGCAGGATCGACTCGACCATGCCGTCCGGGCGCGGGATCACGTGGACGCTCAGCAGCTCGCCCACGCGCTGGGCCGCGGCCGCGCCGGCGTCGGTTGCCGCCTTGACGGCGCCCACGTCGCCGCGCACGAAGACGGTGACCAGGCCGCCGCCCACGAGCTCCTTGCCAATGAGGCGGACGTTAGCCGCCTTGACCATCGCATCGGCGGCCTCGACGGAACCCACCATACCCTTGGTCTCGATCATTCCGAGTGCCTCAGTCGTGCTTGCCATCTGTGTTCCTCCCTGGGTTTGCCGGGCGCTCTGCCCGAACTTGATTCCTCTTGCTTCCGCTCGCTACTCGGCGTGGGGCAGGATCGACTCGACCATGCCGTCCGGGCGCGGGATCACGTGGACGCTCAGCAGCTCGCCCACACGCTGGGCCGCGGCCGCGCCGGCGTCGGTTGCCGCCTTGACGGCGCCCACGTCGCCGCGCACGAAGACGGTGACCAGGCCGCCGCCCACGCGCTCCTTGCCCACGAGCCTCACGTTCGCTGCCTTGACCATGGAATCGGCGGCCTCGACGGCTCCGACCATGCCCTTGGTCTCGATCATTCCGAGTGCCTCAGTCGTGCTTGCCATTTTTCCTCCCTGGGTCCGTTACCTGCGCTATTACGCCTTTGCTACCTGCTACCTGACTACCTCAACTGTGGTGCCGCACTTGATGTGAAGTGCGTTGGCTTCCTCGGTGTCGATGTGGCAATCGAGGTTGCCGGTCTCCGTGACGCGGATGATGACGTTGTCCAGGACGCCACCACGCTCGCCGCCGGTCTTGATGGAGACGATCTGCCCGTCGTGGAAGCCGCGCTCGGCTGCCTGGGCGGGGTTCATGTGGATGTGACGAGCGGCAACGATGACGCCCTCGTTCAGAACCACGGTGCCCCTCGGTCCGATGACGGTGACGCCGGGAGTTCCCTCAAGGTGGCCCGACAAGCGAATAGCCTGCGGGATGCCGAGCTTGAAGGTGTCGCCCGCGAGCACCTCGACCTGAGTCTTAGAACGCACGGGACCCAGCACGCGCACCTTCTGGATGACGCCCTTGGGTCCAGCGAGGGTCACGCACTCCTTCGAGGCGTACTGGCCAGGCTGGCTCAGGTCCTTGATAGGGGTCAGCTCGTAGCCAACGCCGAACAGCTGCTCCAGGTGCTCCTTGGACAGGTGGATGTGACGACCGGAGACGCCCACGGGAACAATGTTGGGGTTGCTGGCCGCAGGCTTTTTCCCCACCAGGGTATCGATGTCGTCCTTGGTCCAAATGCCCTTCTCGAACGCAGCGGCGATGAGGTGCTCGAGCTCGTCTGCCGAGAGGGCAGGCTCCTTCTCCTCATGCTTGTGCTCCTTCACCACGTGATGCTGTGGGGCAACCTCCTCGTGATGCTCCTGAGCGGGAGCCTCCTCGTGCTGCTCGGCTGCAGCCTCGGCCTCGCTCTGGAGGAGGACCCCGCGCTCCTTGGCGACGTCACGCGCTTGGGCGGTGACGATGGTGTTGTCGTCCACGACGATGTTCTTGTGGTGCTCTGCCGCCGCGACGACGTCCTTCGCGCTGATAAGCCTCTTCATCCCGTCCTCCTTTCCTTACAGACTCACGTCTTCGTCGATGATTCCTACAATCACAGCGTCAACCGGGGCGTTCTTGTTGAACTCATCCCTCATGAAGAGGTAGGCGGAAGCGCCGGTGGTCACGATGACTCTGTCCCCCACTCCCGCGCTGATGGTGTCGACGCAGATGAGCTGCTTCCCCGCGTCATCCCCGGCTACGACCTCGACGCGCATGAGCTTCATGCCGTTGAGCTCGTCGTACTTGCGCGTGGCCCAGATCGAGCCGATGAGCTTACCCACAATCATGGGTGTGGTCCCCTCCGTCTCGAATCTTGGTCAGGCACTCCATTACCTCTGCCGTCTCGCCCGCGATGGCAAGCATCACCATGTTTTGCGGGCAGGAACCCCTCACGTCGGTCACGACCACGCCCGCGGTCTTCTCCGCGATATCGCTTGCGACCACCATGTCGATCATCTTGCCTTGCACGAGACCGACCGCAGCAGGGCGAAAGTCCTCGCTCCAGCGCGCCCCGCTCCTCAGGCGGATGATCTGCATGGTCCCCGGCGCCGGAGCCTTGATGACCCTGATATCAAGCATCCTGGCGCTCCTTAGCTTTGAGCATGCAGCCAAGCGCGATGCCCATTGGGGTTACGAACATGGGGTGGTTGGGCTTGTGCACCTCGATGCCAAGCTGCTTCTTGACCCGGTCCTCGATGCCCGTGAGCTCCGCCGTGCCGCCGACGAGGATGACCTCGGGGACGTCGTAGCCACTGCATGCCCTCTTGATGATCGAGGTCACCTTGTCGATGGTCGGGGCCACGATCGGAAGAACCTCGCTGTGGTGCTCCGGCTGACGCTTGTAAAGCTCTGCGTCGTCGAAGCTCATGCCCTTGGCACCAGCGAGGACAAGTGAGAAGTGCGTGCCTCCCGTGGACTCGTCGATGCACTCGACGACCTTGCCATCCTTGAAGACCGAGATTCCGGTCGTGCCGCCGCCGATGTCCACGACGGCACCGTCCTTGGTGCCGATGAGGAGGTTCGCGGCCGTCGGCTCGTCGAAGACTGCGGTGCACTCCATCCCCGTGCTCTCGGCGACGTTGCGAACGACGCCACCGTCGAGCGACTCCGTCTGGGGAGGGATGGCAACGGCGCACTCTTCGAGCTCTACGCCCAGCTCCCCTTCGATCTGTTCCTTGAGGTGGCGAGCGATGTCGCAGGCGCCCACATAGTCGACGACCATGCCGTCCCTTACCACGCTGGCGAACTGGTACTTGCAGTCGACCGGGTTGCCATCCTCGTCGAGGACCACGAGCACGATGAAAGCCGTGCCCAAGTCGAGGCCGCAATACAGCTTCTGGCCCTCCTTAACCGCCTTGGGGTGGTCAACGCAGGAGAGCAGATCATCCAGCCTCTCGTTTGTCCTTTGAAGATCGACCATCGCTACACCTCCTCCCCAGCTCTCTCTACCGCTGCTTCAAGTACCTCGCACACCTTCGCGGCCTCCGTGATCCAGGCTCCGATCGTCCTGGCGTCCTCCGGCCCCGCTTTTGCCTGGGCATTTGCCCAGGCGCGGGTAAACCTGCCTAGCTGCGCGTGCACATATGCCATCTCGAAGAAGACGGGGTGCACGCCGGCGTCGAAGGCCGGCTGCGGAGGCGGTCCAGGTGGATCGCAGGTGCCTTCGGCCTTTGGCTTGTCAGCCACGAGGTCCGCCGGGGTCGTAGCCCCCTGCCACCTGCGTCCTACTGCCTCGGCCTGACGGGCCACCGCATTGTCGATGCCCAGGGACCTGCGGGCGAGCAGGCGAAGCCTCGTGCCCAGGAGGTTGGCGTCGTGCACGAGCGCCCCCAGGTCCAGGGGCTGTCTGGCACTTGCCATACCCTTGGCCGCCTGTCCATGTGCGCCCGCTACCGGCGTCGGTTCGCCGCCGTCAAACTCGACCCTGAAATCAATCAGGAACTGCCTGGCGCTTGGAGTCAGCCGGGCGCCCTTCGGGAGCTCGTAGGTTCCAAACGGCTCCTTCGAGTAAGCCTCCCGCAGCTCGTCCTCGGTTACGTAGTGCATGCCTTCCTCCTCTCTAGTTTCTCCGTGCCCCGTGGATGGGACATTCCTCTCGATTGCCGTCTAGTGCTTCACGAGGTTGACCTTGAAGTCCGCGTTCTTGATCCATCCCTCGACGCGTTTGAGATCGTCCTCGGAGAGCGACGGGTCTTCCTTGATCTCGTAGTCCCTGCCGAGGGAGGCGTACTTGCCGACCCCCAGCTTGTGGTACGGGAGAAGGTCCACGCCGTCGAAGTTCTTCTGGTACCGATACGGCTTGAAGAACTCGATGACCGCATCGATCTCCTCCTTTGAGTCGTTCACGCCCTTGAGAAGAGGCATTCGGACTCGCACGTTGTAGCCGTTCTCGAGCAGGTTCTTAACGTTCGAGAGGATCTGCTCGTTGTTGACCCCCGTCCAGTACTTGTGCTTCACGGGGTCCATCTGCTTGATGTCGAACAGGAAGAGGTCCACGTACTGGGCCACCTTCATGATCGTCTCGGTGGGCGCATACCCGCAGGTCTCTATCGCGGTGTTGTAACCGCGTGCCTTTGACGCCATGAGAATGGCGAGCGTAGCCTCGGGCTGGGCGAGGACCTCGCCGCCGGACAGCGTGATACCGCCGCCGGACATGCGGTAGAAGTCCTTGTCCTCGTCGAAGAACTCGACGATCTCGTCAACGGGACGATCCTCGCCCATCACCTGCAGGGCGCTGTACATGCAAGCCTGCTCGCACTGGCGACAACCGATGCACTGCACGCTGCGGTCGACCACGTGCTTGCCGTCGACCATCTTGTGCACGCCGACCGGGCAGACCGCGGCGCACGCGCCGCAGCTGACGCAGTTGGCGGTCTTGAACATGACCTCGTGGCCACGCTGCTGGCTCTCCGGGTTGGAGCACCACTTGCAGCGGAGCGGGCAGCCCTTGAGGAAGGCCATGGAGCGCACGCCGGGGCCGTCGTACATGTTGTACTTCTGAAGGTTGAAGATGCGTGCCTTGCGTTCCACGCTTCCCTGCTCATGGCTCATTGCAACCTCTCCCTTCTGTGACATGCCGCGACGTGCGGCTCCCTTTGACCTTCAGACGTTACGGAAATTAGAACTTGGTCAGCATGGTGCGGCTGATGATCTCGTCCTGGACGTCCTTGCAGAGCTCGTTGAAGAACGCGGAGTAGCCGGCGACGCGGACGACCAGGTCGCGGTGCTTCTCGGGGTGCTTCTGGGCGTCGATGAGCGTCTTGTTGTCCAGGTAGTTGAACTGCATCTCGCCGTTGCCGAACATCGAGGCGGTGCGCAGCAGCGTGATGAGGCCGTTCTCGCCCTCGGGGGTGTCCAGCAGGCCGCTCATGAGCTTGAAGTTGTGGACCATGCCGATGTTCATGGAGTCGTTCGACAGCTTGGAAACCGACTTGATGATCGCGGTCGGGCCCTTGTGGTCGGCGCCCTGGGTGGGGCTGATGCCGTCGGACAGAGGCGTCCAAGCCTTGCGGCCGTTGGCGGAGGCGCCCGTCATCTCACCGAAGGGCGTGTTGTTGGAGATGGAGAGGGTGCCGATGGACATGTGCGAGTACAGCGTCTTGAAGTCAAGGTGGATGTGCTCGGTGTAGTCGATGATGTCAGCCGCGATGTTGTCGGCGTAATCATCGTCGTTGCCGTACTTGGGGGCATTGAGGCAATCCTGGCGCATCTGCTCGTAGCCCTCGAAGTCCGCCTTGAGGCCCTCGTTGAGCTGGTTGAGGGTGTACTTGTGCTCGTCGAACACGAGCTTCTTGATGGCGGCCATAGAGTCGGCATAGGTCGCGAGGCCCGTCCACACGACGCCGGGGCCGTAGTTGTACATGGCGCCGCCGGCGGAGACGTCCTTGCCGTGCTCCATGCAGCCCTCGTACATGATGGACATGAGCGGCTTGGGGGCAACGTCACGGGCGACGCGCTGCGAGATCACGGTTGCGACGTCGGTCCACTTGGTGACGTAGTAGATGGTCTTCTTGACCGCGGCGTCGAACTCCTCGTAGGTCTTGTACTGCGCGGGGTCGCCGTAGTCGGGCGTTACCTGCTTGCCGTACCACAGGGGCACGCCGTGGTTGAGGGTGAGCTCGATGCAAATCGGCCACTGCGTGTAGGACGTGGAGGTCCACTGGTAGAGGCGGCCGGACTTCTGCGGCTCGACGCAACCCATCATGCAGTAGTCGCGAGCGTCCTCGACGCTGACACCCTTGGCGAGCATCATCTTGATGTGCGTGTCGTCGAAGTGGCAGGCGGGGAAGCCCATGCCCGAGCGCACGATGTCGACGATCTTGCGCATGTACTTCTCGGGGGACTTGTTGTTGATACGACAGGCGATGGAGGGCTGGTAGACCTTCACGTGGCGGACGGCGTCCATCAGCAGGTAGGTGAGGTCGTTGGTCGCATCGTGGCCCTGACGGGTGACGCCGCCGAGGGTCATGTTCACGAACGGCTGGTAGCCGGCGAAGAACTCGGACTGGCCACGGGAGGTTACCCACATCATCTCGCTCATCTTGATGAGCATGCAGCCGGCGATGTCGAAGGCCTGGTACGGGGTGATGCGGCCGGCCTCGATGTCAGCCTTGTAGAACGGGTACATGTATTGGTCGACGCGGCCCAGAGACATGCCGGTCTGGTTCTCCTCCAACGGGAGCAGGCTCTCGATGGTGAAGACGGACTGGACGGCCTCCCAGAAGGTGCGGGGCTTGTGGGCGGGCACGTAGGCGAGGATGTCAGCAAGCTGCTCGAGCTCCATCTTGCGCTTGGGGTCGCCGCACTTGGCAGCGAGCTCCTTAGCATAGTCGCTCATACGCTTGGAGTAGATCATGACACCCTCGGTGGTGTCGATGACGCTCTTGTAGAAGTAGATCTTATCGAGGTCGTCGGGGTTGGCGTAGTCAAGCTCGGCCAGGTGATCCTTGGCCTCCTGCTGGATGTCGAGCATGCCCTTGTGCATGAGGATGACGTCGTAGCCAGGGTTGGAGTCGCCGCCGCCGCTCATGGCGTGGTAAGAACAGTCAGAGACAAAGGACTCGCCGGAGAGCTCCCAGACGCCAGCCTCGCGATACTGGTCCTCGCAGATCTCTTCCTGCGACTTGCCCTCCCAGAACGGGAAAAGGACATCGCGGCAGTACTGCTTGTCCTCCTCAGAGATGTAGAACGGGTCCTGAGGACGGTCGCCGATGGTGTCGAGCTCGTCGCGCAGCCAACGCCACGCGAGGTCGGGCGAGAAGGCACCCGCGCGAGGCGCGCCACAGGGGGCGCCGACTACCAGCTCGTCATCCTGGATGACGAGAGGCGCGGTCTCGCAACAGCGGCGGAAGGCCTTGGCGCGCAGCTCGATCTTGGGCATGCCGGGGTTGGCCTTCATGATTTCGGTGACCGCGCGAGCGCGGAACATGGTGATGCTGGGGACCTGCTTGAGGAAGTTGTCCTTCAGGCGAACCTGACGGTCGGTGGGGCCATCGGGAACGTCGTAGGGATCATCGCTGCTCACGTGCGCGTGGGCAGGAGCGGCGGGCGCGTCGAGCTGGTCGGCCACCTTCTCGAACATCTTGCGAACAGTCTCGCGCTGCTCGTCGGACATGTCCTTGGTTGCCTCGGACAGTTCCTTCGCAAACTCCTTGATGTCCATTCTCACTCCTCTTCGTAATCGTTACGAATTGCCTGTACTACGCCGGAAAACCAGTCTCCCGGCTCCTTGCCTGTATTCTTCGGCTCGTCCGTGCGGCTCTTCTCTCCGCCCTTGGAGCTGGGAATCCGAATCTTCACCGTCACTGGGGTGTGGTCGCACGAGCTCGCCTTGTCGAGCAGGTCGAGGGCGTCGTCTCCCTCCCCGATTCCAACCTGCCGCCGTCGCACGAAGTCCCCGTAGGTGACCCCAAGCTCCGAGGTGGTGGCGCAGTCCCAACCGGTCACGGTGAGCGTCTTGGGAAGGTCGCTGTGACACCCGATGCAGCCGAGGCCGGTACTCACGTTCACGAGGACCCTGCCCACCGGCTTCTTGAGGATGAACTGGCGAATGACCTCGGGATCCTTCGAGAAGATCGAGAGTGCGTTGCCGTGGCCGCTGTTCAGAATCAGCTCGATGCACTTCTCGCACGCGGTACGCCAGCTGTCCTCCACGTAGTACGAGAGGACGGGGCCAAACTTCGCCTTCGAGAAGAAGCTGTACTCGCTGACGTAGGGCTTCACGACGACGAGGACCTTCGTGCTCTCGGGGACAGTGATGTCGGCTCGACGAGCCAGGTCGAAGGCGCTCTTCGCGATGAGCTCGCGATACGGCGTGCCGTCGGACATGAAGAGTGTGCCGACGAGCCTGTCTGCCTGCTCGTCCGAAAGGAAGTAGCATCCGCGGCGGCGGAGCTCCGCCTGGAACTGCTCGTCCACGGCGCGCTCCACGACAACGCTCTGCTCGGCGCCCGGAAGCATTCCGTAGCAGAACGACTTGCCGAGCACGACCTCGTCCGCGCACGCCGCGAGGTCCGCCGTCGACTCCACGAAGACCGGGTTGTTGCCCAGCGTGGCGTGGTAGACGTCCCTGCCGGCAGCGTCGAAGTCGTGGGCGTTCGACTCCTCGCGCGAGTCGATGACCACACGGACGCACGGCTGCGAGCAGACCCACTCCTCACCCTCGGGGCAGTACGTCGAGAGGTAACCGATCGACTCCGTGGGATAGTGGCAGAACTCCGCGACCTCGAGCACGTCGTCGATGACCTTCTCGCACGTGCCATGGATGCGCGCGCTGGCCGAGAAGACGATGGGGCTCTTGGAGTGCACTGCCATGAAGAGCTGGCTGAGCATCGTGGGGACCGCGAGCCAGTCCGGGAGCAGCGACACGACTACGCCCTTGGAGAGGCACACCTCGGCGGACCCGTTGCGCGAGCGGATGATCTTCTGGACCGGGGTCTGCGCGCGCACGTCGGCCAGCAGGTCGCTCAGGACCCACTTGGTGAGCTCAGACTCGTCATCGGGAGAGCAGTAGTCGCTTTCCGAGAAGGACGACTCCGCGTACTCGAGGGCCTTGGGGAGGAGGCGCTCGCGCAGGTGGGACAGGAAGTCGTCGACCAGCGATGCCGGCAGTCCCTCGAGGACCTCCGCGGACTCTGCCGCATGCTCCAGGAGGATACGCGCCTCCTGAATCGAGAGGAGATCGTTATCGATGAGAGACATTCGACACCCCCTTAGTAGGGAAGCAGCTTCTCGACGGTGTACTTGTCGGTGATCTTCTTGAGGTCGGGATGCGGCCTCGGGATGACGACGGAGCTGTAGACCTCGGCTCCCAGCGCCTCGACGGCCTTGACGCCCGCCTCGACCGCGGCCTTGCACGCCGCGACGTCACCCTTGACGAGGATGGAGATGTAACCAGAGGCGGTGTTCTCGTAGCCAATGAGCTCGACATCGCCCGCCTTGCACATGGCGTCGCCAGCTTCGAGGACCCATACCAGGCCAAAGGTCTCGATGGCGCCAAGTGCGTCCATGCCCTCACTTGCCATTGCCAACCTCCTAGTTGTAGTCGACGTCGTGGACGGAGACGACATCGCCGATGGGCGGCACGGGCCTCTTCATCACGTTTGCAGCGGTGAGCTTGCCGATGCTGGAGGCAGCCTCCTTGCCGGCCTTGACCGCTGCCTCGCACGCCGCGACATCGCCTTTGACGATGATGGTGACGAGGGTGGACCCGACGTTCTCGTAGCTAATCAGCTCCGTGTCGCCGGCCTTCAGCATGGCGTCGGCCGCGTATATTGCGGGAACCATGCCGATGGTCTCGATGAGGCCGATGGCCTCCTCTCCTCTGTAGCGCATGACGAACCCCCTTACTTGATGTAGGAATTGATGGTGTCGCGCTGCTCGGCGTCAGCGCTGTAGAACACCCGAAGGTCGCCGTTGTCGTCCAGATCGACACGGCTCTCACTGATGAGCCCGTTCTTCTCGGCCGTCATGAGGGCCTCTTGCATCTTGTCGCGCTTGAACGCCGTGTATCCGGAGTAGTCAGAGGAGAGGTCCTTCATCACGTCGTCGACGCTTGCCTCGTCGACCGTCGTGAAGTACTTGAGCATTGCGTAGTTGAGCGGGCGCATTATGCCTCCTCCTTCTTTCCGAAGAGCTCCTTGGGGTCAACCGCGATAACGAGGATGCCAAGGATCATGACGACTGCGGCGACCCATGCGATCGGCGGAAGGGCATAACCGGGGACGCCCATGATCAGGCCGACGATGATCCACGTGACGAGCGGTGCGACGAAGGTGTACGTGCCGTTGCAGGCCATGCCAAGCGCGGTGCCGCACATGGAGTTGCCGCGATACCAGCTTGCGAAGGATTTGTAGGCGGAGAAGCCCGCGACGATGAAGCAGAGGATTGTGGGGAGGTCCGTGATGGCCGCGCCGACGTAACCGAAGGTCTGGCCAAGGTTGACGCCGCCGATGAGGGACAGGACCGGGAGGATGACGATGAGCTCGACCACGCCGGAGACGCACTGGCGGATGGTGATGCCGATCTGGGTGTCGATCATGCAGGATGCATAGCCGGCGATGCAGCCCTCAGCACCCCAGCCAAGCGCGGCGATGAACGCAAGGGCGAGGCCAAGGGCCATGTTGGAGGAGGAGTCGCCGGTGAGGCTGGCGGTGCCGATCATGAGGCCCGCGACGACGCAGATAGCGATGCCAGCAATCTTGCGGGGACCAAGCTCCTGCTTGTAGAGGATGCGGGAGAGAATCGAGCCGATGGCGGGGTTGAGCGCCGCGATGGGGACGACGATGGTGCCCGCCTGGGAAAGGGCGATGATGTACGCGACCGTGGCGATTGGGCCACCGACGAGTGCGGAGAGCATCAGGATGATGCCGGGCTTGGTGTTGATGGTGCGGCCGAAGTCGCCAAGCTTGCCCTGCTTTGCGGTGATGGCAAGCGCCCAGATGGCACTGCAGGAGTCGTTGATGGCACTGGCGACGGTCGGGATGATGAAGACCGCGAGGAAGGCGGCGGGGTTGATGGCGCTGGTCCAGCTGGTCCACAGCTGCGAGTTCTGACCAGCAGTCACGAACGCCGTGTAGAAGCCGTACATAAGGCTCGAGAACAGGGCGACCATGATGCCCTTCTTGAAGAAGCTGGAGTCGAGCTCCTTCTTCTTCTGCTTAGCAATGCTGACAGCTGATGCCTCTTGCATGCCTTCACCCTCCAGACCGTGTTGGGGATTTCCGGGAAACGTACTTTAGAAAAGGGTGCAAGGCTTCCGTCGCGTAAGGGCAAAGTGTTTCAGAGGAGTGGCCTGTCCAATGGGCAAGCGGTCGAAAACGGGCCGCCAAACGGTCGTTTGTTCCGCCGTGAGCGTTGCTCATGACGAAGAGTTTCGCGACTGGAAACGTTTCGGCAACTTTTGAGGGTATGAATATCGAATAGCTATATGCACAGTGACATTTTGGCGGCAAAGGGGTCAAGTGTGCGGCCACGATATGAGGAACCTGACATTCTAGCGCACGCGATTAGCTCAATAAACCGCATGATTCTAGGCAGTTGATATGCCATTTTTGGCGGTAACAGGTCGTACACGGACTATTGGGCCAAGCGATCAAACATCAAAGGTGAGACGTTTTTCTCACCCGCTTACCAAACCTTAACGTTATGGGTGGGGTTTCCCAGCACACTCGAGTTTATGCATCCTAAGGTTTCCAAAACAAACAGGTGTCTAGCTGCGAAAATGTGACGCTTGTTATATCAATTGCGGAAGAGAAGAACTACCCTACCGCTCGATGCGCCCAGCGACCTCAACGCATACGTGGTGCTCAGACGAGTCTAGGCATATAAAAAGGCGGCCAGCCACGTGAGCCGACCGCCATGTCTCGCGCTTTTCTGCCGCCGCTAGATGATGTGGTACGCCACCAGGAAGTACGCGATCACCACAACGCCGAGGGCGATGCGGTACCAGCCGAAGGGCTTGAAGTCGTGCTTCTTGATGAAGCCCATGAGGAAGCGAATCACCAGGATCGACACGACAAAGGCCACCAGGCAGCCAACCCCAAGAATCGCGAGCTCCGTGCCGGTGAACGCGTTGCCCTTGAGGAAGAACTTGACCAGGCGCAGGCCGGAGGCGCCCACCATCACGGGAATGGCCAGGTAGAACGTGAACTCGGCCGCCACGGCTCGCGAGCAGCCGAGCAGCAGGCCGCCGATGATGGTGGAGCCGGAGCGCGACGTGCCGGGGACCATGGAAAGCACCTGGAAGATGCCGATGCCGATGGCCGTGCCCCAACCAAGCTCGCCAATGCTCTGCACGCGGGCGTCCACGTCCGCCAGGGCGGCCTTGCTCTGCGCCACGGGCTGCGAGTTGGGCTTGAAGTGCTGCGGACGCGGGCTGAACGAGCGCTCGATCGCAATCTGCTCGGCCTTGTGCTCGCGATGCGTCTCGATCGCGATGAACGCGATGCCGTACACGATGAGCGCGGCAGCTATCACAAAGGGACTGCCCAGGTGGGCCTCCATCCAGTCGTCCAGCGGCACGCCGATCACGGCCGCAGGCAGGCACGCCACGATGATCTGGCCCCACAGGCGCCAGGTGCCCTTGCGCTCGGCCGTGGACTTCTTGCGCGACCACGGGTTGAGCTGTCCAAAGAACATGACACAGACGGCCAGGATCGCGCCAAGCTGGATCACAACCAGGAACATGTCCCAAAAGTCCTTGCTGACGCTCAGCTTGACGAACTGATTAAGGAGCAGCATGTGCCCAGTGCTGGAGACGGGCAGCCACTCCGTTATGCCCTCTACCAGGCCATACAGTGCCGCTTTGAGTAGTTCGATTACGTTCAAGGAGACCTCCCGTTGACGTTTGCGACCCTATATCATACGTTCTGCGCGGGCCGCGAACGGCCCACCACAAGAGAATCACGTCCTTCTCGCCCGGGGACGTCGCGGGCGTTGTGACAGGCGAGAAGGACGGCCCTCCCGGCCAGGCAGCGCCGCGCGGCCGCGCCGTGGCGACCGCTCGCGGGGTTGGTTGGCGGGTCGCGGCTCGCGGTGGGTAGACTTGCCACAGGCAGACATGCCGCAGGTATGCGCGGGTATGGTCACTGCAGGTATCAGGCACGGGAGGTGCTCAATGGTTACCAAGTATCAGGACCTGGGTTATGACAGGATCCTCGTGGCGCTGGACGGGACGGAGCAGCAGGACGAGGTCCTGCGCCGTGCGATCATCGTGGCGGCGAACAACAACTCCGAGCTCTACATTGGCCACGTGATCGACTCCACGGCGCTGGAGACGGCGGGCACCTACCCCGTCGACCTGGTGGCGGACCTCGAGAAGGACTTTCGCGACTCCATCGCGGAGCAGGTCGAGAAGGCCAAGGCCATCGACTCGATAAAGAAGGTCGAGGTCATCGTGAAGGCCGGGCGCATCCGCGAGACGCTGAAGGACGACATGATCGACGTGATCGAGCCCGACCTCATCATCTGCGGCGCACGCGGGCTTTCGAGCATCAAGTACGCGCTGCTGGGATCCATCAGCACGTTCCTGACGCGCAACGCCAAGTGCGACACGCTGGTGCTCAAGTAGCGCGAGCACGGGGGCGCGCGGCGACCGCGCGACGGTTCAACAACGTATGACGACTCGGCATCCCGCCTGGGCTCCAGCCCGGGCGGGATGTTCTTCTCGCCCGGGCGCGGCGCGGCGGACGGCGGGCAGACAAGGTAAAGACGCAGGCGAGAAGAGCGGGTCTCTTGCCCAAAAGGCCATGTCAAGGGAACGTCGGCAGACGGCTGCGGATGTGAAGGGGGCGTGAGATCGTACATCTGTAGGTAAGATGAAGGGGTTGCGTTGGCACGCAGCGTTGCACGCAGACCGCAGACGATTACCGAAGGCGGGGATTCATGACACGCACACCCATGCGACTCGCGGCGACCGCTCTGGTTGCCGGGCTCCTGTTTGGCGTTGGGATGGGAGCCGTCCCGACGACCGCCCGGGCCAGCGAGGACTCGGACCTGCAGGCGAAGGTGGAGCAGACCAGCAAGTCGTACAACGACGCCGTCGACCACCTGAACAAGGTCCAGAAGAGCATGGACGACAACCAGGCCAAGATCGACCAGCTCAACGAGGAGCTGCCCAAGCTTCGCGAGAGCGCGGCCAAGTCCATCAACTCGTCGTACAAGCTGTCGCAGTCGAGCGGCGGCGTGATCGACATGCTGCTTTCCGCAGACAACTTTAACGAGCTCATAAGCGCCATGAACTACCTGGACATCGTGGCGGGCAAGAACAACGACGCCATGGACAAGCTCGTGAGCACGCAGCAGAAGCTGGAGCAGACGCAGGACACGCTCAAGGCGCAGAAGGCCGAGGCAGAGACCGCAAAGGACCAGGCCAAATCCGCCATGGACGACGCGATTGCCGCGCGCAAGGAGGCCCAGGAGGAGGCAGCCAAGAAGCTGGCCGCGCAGCAGGCCGAGGCGCAAAAGGCCGTGGAGGAGGCCCAGAAGGCCGAGAAGGACGGTCAGACCACGTTCAAGACCGAATCCGGCAACACGGCTACCGTGACCACGCCGACCGCGGGCAACAACGCGTCGAACTCCAGCAACAACAGCAATAACAGCTCGAACTCGAACTCCAACTCGAACTCCAACGGCAAGGCCTCCAGCGACACCTCCAACACGGACGCCGTGACCTGGACTGCGCGCGACAAGTTTGTGCAAGAGTGGACCGGCCGCATCAACGCGTACCTGGCCGGATCGCCCATGGCCGGGCACGGCAAGACCTTTGCCGAGGCCGCCTACGACAACGGCGTGGACCCGCGCTACTCCCCCGCCATCGCCAACGTGGAGTCCAGCAAGGGCCTGTACTGCTTCAAGCCGTACAACGCCTGGGGCTGGGGCAGCTCCGGCTTTATCGACTGGGACAGCGCCATCCGCGCGCACGTGGCGGGCCTGGCCTCCGGCTACGGCTACACCGTGAGCGTGACGGCCGCCAAGAAGTACTGCCCGCCCAACTGGCAGTTCTGGTACTCCGCGGTCCTCAGCAACATGAACAGCATCTAGCGCGGCAGACAAGGCACATACATCGAGAAAAACGGCCATCCCGAGCGGAGTCTCGTGCGGGATGGCCGTTCTTCTACCCGCGGCGGGGGCTGCCGGCAGGTGCCCGCTACGCCAGCAGCAGCGCGCAGAGAAGTGCAAGCTGGCCCAGCGCGTTGGTGCCCTGCTCGATCCAGTTGGAGCGTGCATCGAGCTGGTCGCGGCTGCGCGCGAACCGCCCCATGAGCAGCATGCAGGCCAGCCACGCCAGCACGAGCGGCAGGCTGGGCATGCGCACCAGGACGCGCAGGAGCCCCAGCGTCCCCGCGGCGTCCAGCACGGCACCAGCAACCATGAGGGCGAACCCCGCGGGCATCACGTAGCGCATCTGCCTGCTGAGGATCGGCACATTGCGGTGCGCCAGCGCCATCACGAGCTTCCAGGCGACCTTGCCCGTGCCTCCCGCTAGCGCGAGCGACGCCCCGATGACCCACACGGGGCTCCCGATGCGCGCGCCCGCCACCAGGCAGGACGCCCCAAAGAGCGCCACAGGCACCGCGTCCACCAAGGCAAGCGCAAGATTGAAGCCCTCGGGCACCTCCGGCGCGGCGGATGCGCCGCCCGCGTTGTGTTGCGACTCTGCCATGCGCGTCCCCTACGCCGTGAGGAACACCATCACGATGATCATCAAAAAGCCCAGCAGGTCCATGGGCGTGAACACGGCGCCCAGCCACACCACGGAGCTGATGGTGGCCATGACCGGCTCGGACGTGCCGAGCATGGAGCCGCGCACGGAGCCGACCTCCTTGACGCCCTGCAGGTAGAGCGCGTAGGCGCCAAACGTGCCCAGCACCACGGAGAGCAGCACCAGCGCGACGCCGGCGGCGTCCAGCGTGGGCATGTGCGCCCACGGCTGGTACGCGATGGTGAGAATGATTCCCGAGAAGAGAAACGCAAGCCCGTTGACCGCAAAGTTGCCCCAGCGCGTGATCATGCGCACCGGCTGGATGGCCAGGATCGTGGCGGCCACGGCGCAGCCCATGCCCCACGCCAGGCCCTGCGGCGGCAGCGCGAGCTTGGTGGGGTCGCCTCCCGTGGCCACAAGGTAGGTGCCAGCCACAGCCAGCACCAGGCCGATCAGCTCGCGCCGGCGCGGGCGGCGCCTGTTGACTATGCACACGTACACCATCACGATCACCACGGAGAGGCTCTGCAGGATGGTGGCCGTGGCGGAGTTGGTCCAGTTGATCGCCTCGAGGTACGCCACCTGCGAGAACAGGATCGACCCCACGGCGATGCCCAGGATGCTCAGGAGCGAGCGGCCGTCGTGCAGCACACCGCGCAGGCGCTCCGGCGACGTGAGGTGCCCCGCGATCAGGAACAGCCAGCACGCGCTGAGCTCTCGCACGCAGGCAAGCCAAAGGGGCTGCACGCCGTACGTGCCCATGAGCACCTTGGACAGGGTGCCGTTGATGCCCCAGAACGTCCCACCCAACAGCGTGAGCAGGATACCGCGCGCCACGGCGGACTCCCCGCGCACCGCGGCGCGGCCGGCCCGCTTGACGCGCCCGCCCACGCGGCGCACGCGAGCGCCAAGGCCGTTCTTCTCGTCCTCATCCACCTTTTCGAAGGGGACCATGCCCTGCTGTGCCACGGCGCTCCAAACCTCAAACGTACCTGCAAGTTTCACGCTTTGCACCATAACACCGCCGCGCGGAAAAGTTTGCGGCAAGAGGGGTAGAGTTAGCTCGTTAGACATTTGACACAACAGGAGCAGCCATGCAGACAAATGAGAAGAACGTGCCCCCGTACTCCGCGGCCGACCCGGCGCTGGCCGTGGGCACCGCGCACGAGGGCTTTACGGTCACGAAGGTCATCCCCCTGCCGGAGTTTGACGGCCACGCGTACGTGATGCGCCACGACGCCACCGGCGCCCGCGCCATGTGGCTCGCCGTCGACGACGACGAGAAGTCCTTCTCCATCGCGTTCAAGACCCCGCCGGCAGACAGCACCGGCGTGTTCCACATCCTGGAGCACTCCGTCCTGTGCGGCAGCGACCGCTTTCCCGTGAAGGAACCTTTCGTCAACCTGCTCAAGACGTCCATGCAGACGTTCTTGAACGCACTGACCTTCCAGGACAAGACCATGTACCCGGTGGCCTCCACCAACACGGCGGACCTCAAGAACCTGATGGACGTCTACATCGACGCCGTACTGCACCCGGCGATCTACAACCGCCCGCGCATTTTTGAGCAGGAGGGCTGGCACCTGGAGCTGCAGGATTCTGACGGCAACCCCGCCGCGCCGGACGACCCAGACGCCCGCCTGGCCTACAACGGCGTGGTCTTTAACGAGATGAAGGGCGCCCTGAGCGACCCGGACGACGTGCTGTTTGACGCCATCAACCGTAGCCTCTTTCCCGACAACGCCTACCGCTTTGAGTCCGGTGGCGACCCGCGGCAGATCCCGCAGCTAACCTACAAGAAGTTTTTGGACACGCACGCGCGCCACTACAACCTGGCCAACAGCTACACCATCCTGTACGGCGCGCTCGACATTGACGACATGCTCGCGTTCCTTAACGAGCGCTTCAGTCACGCGACGGACCGCCACGCAGGCGCGCCCAACCAGCTGCTGCCGCAGGCCCCCGTGCGCGCGCCGTTTGCGCAGGTAAAGATGGCCACCGCGCAGGAAAACGCAAGCGTTGGCCTGGCGTACGTGATTGGCGGCGCGGCTGATCGCGAGCGCGTGCTGGCCACGGACGTGCTGCTCGACGCGCTGGCCGGCTCAAACGAGTCCCCGCTCAAGCGCGCGGTGCTCGACGCGGACCTGGGCGACGACTTTACGGCCACGCTGGTCGACGGCCAGCTGCAGCCCGTGGCGCTCTTCCAGCTCAAGGGCGCCAAGCCCGGCGCGGCGCAACGCTTCCGCGAGGTGGTGGAGTCCACGTGCGCGGAGCTCGCGACCAGCGGCATCGGCCGCGACAAGCTGGACGCCTCCCTGGCGCTGGGCGAGTTCAACATGCGCGAGGGCGACTGGGGCCCGTACGGCGACGGCGTGGCCCTGAGCATCCAGGCCATGTCCAGCTGGCTGTACGACGACGACCGCCCCGTGGACTACCTGCGCTACGAGCAGGAGCTGGCCCACATGCGCCAGGGCCTGGACGACGGCTACTTTGAGCGCCTGCTGGACGGCCTGGTGTGCAAGAGCGACCACTGCTGCGAGGTTGAGCTGGTCCCCACGGAGGAAGGCTCCGCCGCGGAGGAGAAGGACGAGCTTGCCGCCCGCAAGGCCGCCATGGACGCAAGCCAACTGCAAGCCGTGGCCAACGAGGTCGACGCGCTGCGCGCGGAGCAGGAGGCCCCGGACAGCCCGGAGGCCCTGGCCACGCTGCCGCGCCTGACCGTGGCGGACATTGGCCCCGCGCCCAAGGAGGTGCCGCTGCAAAAGGCCGAGGCACCTCTCCCCTGCCTGTGGCACGACCTGCCCACGCGCAGGATCGACTACGTGTACCACTACTTTGACCTGAGCGGCCTCGCGTTTGCGGATCTGCCGTACGTGGGCGTGCTGGCGGAGCTCCTGGGCAAGCTTGACACGAGCGAGCATTCCGCGTCCGACCTTGACACCTACATTGAGGCCAACCTGGGCGGCCTCACGTTCTTTACGGAGACCTACGGCCGCGACAGCGACCTTGGCTTTGCCGACCCCAAGCTCGTGGTGGGCGCAAGCTCCCTGCAAGAGAACGTCCGCGCGCTCGCGACCATCCCCACGGAGGTCATGCTCCGCACCAGCTTTGCGGATTCGGACCGCATGCTCGCCATCCTCACGCAGCAGCGCATCGTGCTGGCGCAGCAGTTTGCCAACAGCGGCCACTCCAGCGCGATGGCGCAGCTATCCGGCATGTACTCCAAGGTCAACATGGTCGCCAACAACATCGGCGGGGCCGAGTACTACCTCTTCCTCAGGGAGCTGCTGGCCAACTGGGACGCCCGCAAGGACGAGCTCCGCACCCACCTGGAGCGCCTGGTCGCACAAATCTTTACCACGCGCAACGTGATAACGAGCTTCACGGGCCCGCAGGCCGACCGCGAGCGCTTCTGGCAGGAGGCCGACACGCTGGGCCTGCCCACGCCTCCCGCGGGCCAGGAGAACGTCCCCTCGGCAGAGGATCCCTTCTCCCCCGCACCCACCACGGGCGTGCAGCTGAGCGTCCCCGCGCCGCAGCCGCGCGACGAGTTCTACGTCATCCCCTCCAACGTGTGCTACGTGGCCGAGGGCACCGGCCCCTCCCCCGCTGACGCCGGCAGCGTCGGCACCTGGCAGGTTGCCTCGCGCATGCTCACGCTGGACTACCTGTGGAACGAGGTCCGCGTCAAGGGCGGCGCCTACGGCGTGGGCTTCCGCCGTCTGGCCACGGGCCTGCAGCAGTACTGGTCGTACCGCGACCCGGGCGTGGAGGGCACGCTCGCCCGCTACGCCGGCGCCGCGGACTGGCTGGCCAACTGGCAGGGCGACGCTGATGAGCTGGACGGCTACATCGTGAGCGTGGTGGCCGGCACGGACGCCCCCGTAAAGAGCCGCGCCCGCGCCCGCAGGCAGGACACGCAGTACTTCATGGCGCGCCCGGCGGACTTCCGCACCACCGTGCGCGACCAGGAGCTCCACACCACGGCGCAGGACGTGCGCGCGCTCGCGCCCTCCATGCAGGGCCTGGACCAGCGCGGCACCGTCGTGGTCTTCGGCCCGCATCAGGCGCTGGAGGCCACCAACCGCGACTTCCGCGTGATCGAGCTTGCGGACCCCGCCGCAGCTGACGGCGCGGCCGCAACCCCGGACGCCGCGTCCTTCTCCCCCGCCGGCGCCGCCGGCTCGGAGGGCTAGCCCATGGCGACGGATGCGGAGAAGAGCTCCACGGACCTGATCGCGCGCTTTGGCCAGCTGGTGGATAGCCAGATAGAGACCAACCCCGCGCTGGCGCGCCGCCTTCTGCTCACGGGCTTCAAGGCGGAGCGCCTGCGCACGCAGCTGCTGCCGCGGCGCGAGCTGTTGCCCTCGGGCCAGCTGGACAACCGCCTCACGCTCGAGGGCGTGGTGGGCGCGCTGGAGCACCCGGACCGCATGGTCCTCACGTCCATGTTCATGCCGAGCGAGATCTTCCACGCCATGGGCCTGTACCCCGTGATCGCGGAGGCAATTGGCGACTTCTTCAGCGGCGCGCAGGCAGAGCAGGGCTTTGTTACGGCGGCGGAGCAGCGCTCCGTGCCGGAGTCCTACTGCAGCTACCACAAGGTGCTGGTGGGGGCCACGGCGGCCGGTGTCATCGCGGCGCCCAGGCTCATCGCAAACTGCTCCGTGGCCTGCGACGCCAACAACCTCACGTTCAAGTGGCTGGCGCGCCACCTGGACTGCGAGCGCCGCTACATCGACGTGCCATACGACCCCAGCGAGGACGCGGTCCACTACGTGGCGGACGAGCTTCGCGAGCTCGCCTCCGCGGCGCAGGACGTCTTCAACACCAAGCTTGACCAGCGCGTCCTGTCCCAGCACGTGGCGCGCAGCATCCGCGCGCTCGACGTGATGGAGCGCACCCTGCCCCAGCGCGCCCGCCGCACCATGCACACCACCATGACCATCGAGATGATGCGTTCCTGCTCCATGCACATGATGCTGGGCACTCCGCAGGTGGACCACCTGATGGACCTGGTCCAGCAGGAGATCCCGGCCAAGACGCACCCCTACGCGGGCCTCAACCTGCTGTGGAGCCACACCATGCCGTACTTCAGCGTGCCGCTGCAGCGCGCCGTGGACAACTCGCCCCTGGCGCAGATAGTCGCGAGCGAGATGTGCTTTGACCAGTTCCGCCCCGGCGGCTGGCGCCACGACGCCGGCGAGCCCTTCGAGCACATGGCGGAGCGTCTGGTCTACAACAGCTACAACGGCCCCGCGGAGCGCCGCGTGGATCGCCTCCTCCACCTGGCGCGCACCACGCAGGCGGATGGCGCCATCGTGTTCTGCCACTGGGGCTGCAAGGAGACCATGGGCGCATCGCAGCTCATCAAGTCCAGCCTGGAGGAGGCCGGCTTCCCCACGCTGGTGCTCGACGGCGACGGCTGCGCCCGCCGCAACATGCCGGAGGGTCAGACGGCCACGCGCGTGCAGGCCTTCCTTGAGATGCTACAGTCGGGGAGAAGATCATGACAAACCCAGTCGTCTGCTACGGCTGCAAGTACGCCCCCATCGAGCTGCTGGCCGGCTTTGGGACCGACGCCCAACAGATCATGGTTGAGCCGGACAGCTTCGAGGCGGCCGAGCGCCTGGCCCACGGCAACCTGTGCGGCTTTGGCAAGTCCGTCATCGCGTGCGGCCTCAGCCCCAACGTGCACCAGATGGTGCTCACCACCTGCTGCGACGTCATGCGCCGCTGCTACGACGTGCTGCGCGCCCAGCACTGCCTCGATTTTCTCTACCTGCTGGACATCCCCCACGTGGTGACCCCGGCCTCCCAGCGCCTGCTCGCAAACGAGCTCCGCAAGCTGGCCCAGGCCTATGCGGACTTTTCCGGCAACAGCTTCGAGGTGGGCGCCGCGCTGGCCGCCATCAAGGTGCCGCCCGCGCCCAAGCCGGGCTCGGTCGCCCTCGTGGGCGCCCACGCCCCGCAGTCCCTCCTGGATGAGCTCCACCACGAGCTCCACGCCCCCGTGGTCAACCACACCTGCACGGGCGAGCGCGTGCTCGCGCAGCCCCCGCTGGAGCTCGCCCGCGCGGAGTCGGCGGGCTGCGGCCATTGCGCCGTGCCGGACATCGCAGGCCGCGGCACCAACGCCTCCACGTTCGACGCCTTTATCGACTGGTACGCCGCCGCGCTCCTCACCCAGACGCCGTGCATGCGCATGGACGAGGTCGGCGGCCGCTCGGGCCTGGTGGCGGGCGGCCACGCGGGCATCGTGTACCACACCATGAAGTTCTGCGACTACTACGGCTTCGAGTGCGCGGACTTCGCGGGCCAGGCCCAGACGCCCCTCCTCAAGCTCGAGACCGACGGCACCCGCCAGAGCTCGGGACAGCTCCGCACGCGCATCGAGGCCTTTGACGAGACCCTGCCCCACCCCACGCCGGCCACCGCGCCCGCGCAAGCCCACGACGCAAGGGAGAAGAACGTGACCACAGACCCCACGCCCGCAACCAGCGGCACGGCGTACGTCCTCGGCGTGGACTCCGGCTCCACCAGCACGGACGCCGTCGTGATGGACCTCGACGGCAACATAGTCGCCTCCGTCATCGGCGCAACGGGCGCCAAGGCCTCACGCGGCGCCGCCGCCGTTATAGAAGAGGTGCTCGACCAGGCCCACCTCACCCGCGACGACCTCGCCATGAGCGTGGCCACCGGCTACGGCCGCGACGCCATCCCCAACATGGACGTCGCCATAACAGAGATCACCTGCCACGCGGCCGGCGCCCACTACCTCGCGCCCCAGGCCAAGACCGTGATCGACATCGGCGGCCAGGACTCCAAGGTCATCCACCTGCACGGGGACGGCACGGTCCAGAACTTCGTGATGAACGACAAGTGCGCCGCCGGCACGGGCCGCTTCCTGGAGGCCATGGCCCGCACGCTGCAGATGCCCATCGAGGAGCTCTCCCGCGAGGGCCTGGAGTGGAAGCACGCGGTCACCATCTCGAGCATGTGCACGGTCTTCGCGGAGTCGGAGGTCGTCTCCCTCATCGCGGACGACACCCCCACGCCGGACATCATCCACGGCCTGGACGTGAGCGTCGCGCGCAAGACGGCCGCCCTCGCCCACCGCGTCGGCGGCGAGCCTCCCTACCTCATGACCGGCGGCGTCGCCCAGAACCAGGGCGTCGTCAAGGCCCTGTCCGAGGTGCTGGACTCCCCCGTCGCCACGCACGAGGACTCGCAGCTCTGCGGCGCCATCGGCGCAGCCGTCCTCGGCATCCGCCGCCTCAAGGCGTAGCGCAACCACAGCTCACGCCCCATACAACGCATCGTCTCCTGCAGCAGAAGAACTCCGCACCAATACTTCTTCTGCTGCAGGAGAACTTTTACGTCAACCTTCTCTTCCTGTAAGAGAGATTTTGCGTCAAACGTCTTCTGCAGCAGAAGACATGTCAACTTGAGCCCTTGCTCCTGACGTTCTTACCCGCGCTCGCCTCCACGGCGCCCGCAGCCGCGCCAACCGCAGCCGCCGCCTTTGCCGCCTTCCGCTTCTTCCGCACGCGGTGCACCACCACGTCCAGCGCCACCAGCGCCAGCGTCACGGCCACCAGAAGCACGGCCAGCTCGCGCCTGCCCCAGTGCCGGCCGGAAAGGCTCCGCTGCGCCGCGGCCTTCTTGGGGTCGTACTTGGTCCGCACGCAGTGCACCAGCAGGCGGTGGTCGTTGATGCCGTACGGCGTGCACGTCACCAGGGTCACCTTGTCGGCCCCCTGCTCAATCCCCAGGCTCTTCATGTTGTCCGGCCACACCACCTCGGAGCTCACCATCTTGTACGCCAGGGTCTTCCCCAACGTGTGCAAAAGCACCAGGTCGCCCGGCTTCAGGTCGCGGATGTCGTCGAACATGCTCAGGTTCTTCATGCCGCTGTGCGCCGTCAGAACGCAGTGTGTGGAGGCCCCGCCCACGGGAAGGCTCGTCCCCTCCAGGTGCCCCACGCCCGCCATCAGCGCGGAGTCGCTCGTCCCGTGGTAGATAGGCATGCTCACGTTGATGGAGGGAATCTCGATCCAGCTCATCATGGGGTCGCGGTCAAACGTCAGCTGCTTCTTGTACGGCAGGATCGTGTTCGCGTCTATCGCGGGAGTCTGCCCCGCCAGAACCGCGTTGTACGCCTGGGCCTGCTGGCGGTAGTACGCGCGCTGCTGCTTGCTCATCGCGTCGATGTTGCTGCTCACGGTCGTGATCTGGTTAAAGACGCCCGACGCCTCGAGCCGGTCCATCACCCACGGCCACGCCAGCATCCCCGCGCCAACCAGGATGATCAGCACGGTAATCAGGCGGTCCGCCCACTTGGGCAGACGCTTGCGACAGCCCTTGCGCTTGCCGCCCCTCTTGCCGGATCCGCCCTCGCCGGACGCCACGCCGGCGCCCGACGCCCCGGACGCATCCTTCTTCCCCTTGGCAAAGTGCGCGGCCACAGGTACCCCCAAACCAAACGCGCCGCCAAACAGGCCGTCCCCCATCCGCAAATGGGACCCCGCCAAGGCAGGGTCCCATCTTACGGGCGAGAAGAACTTGCCCATTCGGCTATGAACTGAGTCCTAGCTTACTCCGCGTCCTGCTCCTTGCGGTTGCGGACAACGCGGCTCACGCCGAAGGCGAGCACGAGTGCGCCAGCGACGAAGGTCAGCGTCACGCCAGCCTGACCAGTGAGGGGCAGGCCCACGGACTTGGTATCGCCGACCGTGATGTTCAACTTACCGTCGGTAACGGTGGAATTGCTGGCAGGAGTCAGCTCGTTATCACCTGCGGAGCCATCAGAGAGGCCAGCAATCACATGACCCTCTGCTCCGGCGACCGAACCATTCAGGCTGAGAGTCTGATCCTCCTGAGTGATGGTCGGAGAAATCGTGAACGTGAAGTCCGAAACCGTAGAGTATCCGGAAGGAGCGGACTTCTCGTGCACCTCATAAGTGCCAGCATCGAGACCAGTCACGTCAATCTTGCCGTTCGCATCAGTGGTCAGCTCGACTTCGCTATCGCTGAGCGTGCCGTCAGACGAGACAAACTTGCCCGCGGATGCCGTGTCGTCAGCAGTCTTGACCTTGATCGTGAACACAGCTCCCTGGAGTGCCTTCTCGGTGCCCTGGTCGACCTTCACGAGGTTGAGGCCGTAGGTGAAGTCGCGGACCTTGTCGGGGACAGTCTTACCCGTGCCCTCAGCGTTCGGGTTGTTAGAGTACTCAAGATCGACGTCATTCGGGTTGCCCGTGCTGGCGATGACTGCATCCTTGTTGATCTTAGCCGTATAGGTAACGACGAAGCAGGAGTCCTTATCAACGCCAGAGATAGACTTCAAGCCCTTTGCGCCATCTGTGGTCTTCGCGGTCACCGTGAGGACATGTGCACCGTCCGTACCATTGGTAAGGGTAGATGTGAAGTAGTCGGTCACATCTGTACCCTTGGCGTGCGTCAAATCAGCCTGAGCAGCGCTCTTGCTCGAGTACATAAAGACGTGGACCTGAGGAGCACCAGCTGCATCTGCATTGACCGTAAGGCCCTTGGAGACCGTATCCGTGAACTTGTAGGTATAGCTATCATACGTTGCGATGTCCTGGGCAACGGTACCGTAGATGTTGTAGGTGACATCCTGGCCGATATGAGAATCGGCAGCGTCGTATTCCTTGCCATCCGCATCGGAGACGATTTTCTTCTCGACCGTCGGGATGCTTGCCTTCTCGGTCACGGTATAGGCCTTGCCGCCGATGACAGCAAAGATCGGGGAGGTGTAGGTCTCGGTATTCTTCTTGCCGCCATTGTTGTCGACAGAGTCAGGATCGGTCACGAACAGCCAGTAGCCAGAATCGAGGACGTCGCTCGTCTTGCCCTTCTTGTCGGCCGTAGCAGTATTGACAGTGGTCGAAGCCGTCTTGCCCATAACGGCCTTTGCGAGGGCCTCAGCAACCGAGTCCGCTGTGACGGGGGTCGTGTTGTTCGTACCAGTCACATGAGCAGTGATCCAGTCAGCTGCGTCCTGGGCGGTCGTGCCGGCGTAGGAGCCATCCTGGGCATTGATGACGCCCTCGACGGCAGCCTTCACGTCCTCGTTAGCCCACGTGATGTTGGAGACGGACTTGCCATTGTCGGTATCCGTGACCGTAGCCTTAAAGATCTGGTAGCCCTTGAAGTTCGTCTCGTTGCCCTTGACGTTGCTGATGGTGATGGTCGACGCAGCGGCCGGCGTGTCAGCAGCAAACGCCATGGTCGCCGGCGCGATGCCGCCAAAGGTCATGGCGATTGCGAGTCCAGCGGAGACTGCTGCCCTTGCGATGTTGTGCTTCTTCATTTCATATCCCTTCCGTTCAGCGGACGCATCCGCATGATTACCAAAACCGTGAGCGATGGGCGTTGCCGAACCCACGCAGGGGCCTGGGCCCTAGCGCGCGTTCTTCTCGCCCCTCTTGCGCACCCTTAGGCCCATCACCGCCAATCCGGCTCCCGCGAGCGCCAGCAGAGCGACCGGCGCAAGGTTGATCAGGTCTCCCGTCTTGACGATCCCGTTGCCGCCCTTGCTCGTGGGCGGGACGGTGGTCGTGGGGGTGTTGAGGATGCTCGCCTGGGCGAGGCTGGTGGAGCCTTCGACGGCGTCCGCGCGCAGCGGGCTTTCCGCCTGGATGGTGAGCGTGGGGTGCGCGGAGGCGACCTGCCTCACGTCGAGGCCCGTCACGGCGAGGACCAGCTTGCGCGTGCCCTCGAAGCGCTGGTAGCCCTCGGGCGCCCTGGCCTCGCTCACGCGATAGGTGCCGGAGTCCACGCCGCTCAGGCGCACCTGGCCCTTGGCGTTGGTGGTAACGGTCTGGCCGGACTTGTGCCAGCTGCCGTCCTGCGCCAGGTGGCGGCCCTGCGGGTCCGTCACGCTCAGCACCGCGCCGCTCAGCACGGCGTCGCCCGCGCTGGAGCGCTTGGTCAGCAGCACGTCCCAGGTGTAGGCCGTGGCGTCGTCCTTGGGGGTGCTCAGGTACTCCCGGTAGCTAAAGGGCGACTTGGGGTACTTGAGGTAGACCTCGTTGGGGTTGCCCTTGGCCGCGCCGTGGTTGCACCTCTGGTTGAGGGGCGCGTTGTAGATCACGCACACCTGCGCGCCGCCGGCCTTGAGCGCGTCCGCCCCGAGCGTCGCCACCAGGTTTGGTGACTTGACGGAGAAGGACTGGCCCTCCACCGCGATGGTGCACTGGGCAGTCACGTCCTGCCAGCCGGCCGCGTTCTTCTCCCCCGTGGTGGGGACGTCCGAGGTGGACTTGACCCACGCGGAGCCCGTGCCCGCCCTGGCGTACACGCGGGCCGAGGACGCGACCTTGCCGGGGTCGAGCCCGGCGGACATCGTGTCCGCAAACACGACGTCGTAGCTGGCGTAGCCCTGCACGCCCGCCGGCACGGTGGCCTCCAGGCGCCACAGCACGTCGTCGCCCACGGTGGCGTCGGCCGCCTTCTGCCAGGCGGAGGTGCTGTTCTCCTGCACGTGCTTGGTCACGGTGGGCACCACGGACTTGGGCTTGACGCTCCTGCTGCCGCCGCCCACCAGCACGAAGACCGGCGCGGTGCCGCTCTGCTGCTCACCCAGCGCGGACTCGTCCGCCACGACGAGCCAGTAGCCGTTCTGCAGCGTCGCGGCCTTGCCCGCCGTCAGCCTGACGGGCGTGGCGCCGGATGCCATGAGCGCGGACGCGAGCCCGTACGCCACGGAGTTGCCGTCCGAGAGGTTTGCGTCGATCCAGTCCGCCGCGTCCTGCGCGGTGGTGGTGGGGGCGCCCGCCTTGGCGGCCGCATCGCGCGCGGCAGCCGAGCCCCACGCGACGTCGCTTGCCTTGCCGTTTGCCACGTCAGCGGAGAAGACCTGGTATGCCAGGTAGTCGGTCGCGTTGTCACCCGTGACGGTGACCTCTCCCGCGAGCGCCGTCGCCGGTGCCGCCAGTGCCAGCACGAGCGCGCACGCCGCGAGAACCATGGTGCGGACCACGTTGCGGATCGCCTTCGAGATCGCCATCAGCGGTCACCTCCCCTGCGGGAACCGCCGCGGGTCTTGCGGAGCCTCGCGATCCCGTACGCGAGGGCCGCGGCTCCCGCCACGTAGGCGAGCGCGATGCCGGCCTGTCCGGCGCTGGGAAGCGTGGTCGCGTACTTGTTGTTGAACGTGGGTTCCTTACCTTCCTCGACGTCCGTCTCCGTACCATCAGCCGCCACGTAGGTGTAGGTGGCCGTGGTCGAGAGCGTACCGCTGAACTTGTCATCCGCCGGATGATCTGTCACCTTCACGACCACCTTGTAGTAGCCACCGTCGTAGGTGTAGCCGTTGTCGGAACCCGACTTCTCGCGGATGTAGTAGGTGTAGGTCTTGGTGCCACCCTTGCCAGCAGTGAAATTCTTGTTCACGCCGAGGTTGGTGTAGTTGATGGTGTCGAATTTCACCGTCGCATCCGAGGTGTCGGACTTCGTGGTGTGCTTGGTCTGGAGCGCAGTGCCGTCCCACTTGCCGCCGTCGTAGCCCTTCTCATCAAAGAGCTCGAAGGTGAACTCCTTGACCTCGCCGCCCTCGACGTGCTTCTTGACCTCGGGCGTGAACGAGCCGGAAGTGGAGTATGGCTTCAGCGTGTTCGTGAACGCGGGCGTCGTGGTAGAGCCGTCCGTGCCCATCGACTTGACCAGCGTGAACTGGACCGAGTTGTCGGAGTTTGTGGTTTCAGGCTTGTAGCTGTCGGCATTCTTGCCATCCACAATCGGAGTAACGGTCAGGTTCGAGATGGTGTAGTGCTTGAAGGTGATTCCCAGCAGAGTCGTGCGCTGGCTCTCATCCTCGGTCACGCTTGCCGTGATCTCATAGATGGTCTTGTCGTACGACTGGGTCTTCGTGTCGTTTGAGTTGGGGAGCTCAGCCACGTAGTAGCGATATACGCCCGCCTGAGAGTATTCGCTGTTGACATTAAACTGGATGTTGCCATTCTCGTCATTCGTCGTACGCGCAGACTCCGTGCAGCCACCGTAGTTCAGCTTGTCGTTCTGCTTGTCGTCCTTGGTCCAAGACGGAGCAACGCTGTCCTTAGAGGTGGGGCTCAGCAGGACAAAGGTATAAGCATCCTTTGTCAGCTGGCCTGATGCATCTGCGCCGTCCTGCATAAGAGACTTCTTGGCATTGAGCTTGAGACCAGGATAGATGTCGATGTTGCTAACCTCGCCCAGGATGAGTCCGCCGTTGGTCATGATGCCGCCGCCGTGGTTGTAGGCGTAGTTGCCGCTGAAGGTAACTGCCGCGGCCGCCACTGCTACAGACTTGGCTGCGTCTTCCGGATTGGCCGTGAGGCCAACGAGGTACTTGCCCTCTACGCCAGAGTTCGGGTCAATCGTGACAGCACTTCCGTCAACGCTGCCTGACCAATTGGCTGCGCCACCGCCCAGCATGCGGCCAGTCACGACCGTGACAGGGGTGTTGCCGCGATCCTTTACGAGGAAGTAGTCAGCATGGCCATGACTGGTGAACGTTGAGTCATTATAAGCAATCGAATGGTCCTGGACCTTGCCGTACTTGTTGCCTGTTGCGAAGTGCGGGCTGTCGCTATCCACATCATCCCTGTTGGAATAGATAGCTGCACCGTTCGTGTGCGTAATGACTGTCTGGCCAGTCGGGCAGGCTGCCACGCCTCCACCATAGCCGCCTGCGGTGTTGTTGGTGACAAGGGCGTTCTTGACGGTGAACTTGCCGTCAGCCTGGACGAAGACGCCGCCTCCGCCCCAGTCATCATGGCTGTTGCACTGGTTGTTCGTCACATAGGCATGACCAGAGGAAACGTAGAACGTTGCATAGGTATTCCCGGAGACGCGGATGCCGCCACCCTCGGAGTTCTGCGCGACATTCGAAGCAATGGTGCCACCAGTGAAGGTGCAGTTGCTGTCCAGACCGTTACCATAGTGTCCTGCATAGATGCCGCCACCGGATTCATTCGAGTAGTTGCCCGTCACATAGCCGCCGGACATGCTGAACTTGCCATTCTTGGCACCACTGTTCGTGCTGACCACGGCAATACCGCCGCCACCGAGGTTGCCGACATGCGTCACACTGGAGGTAGCTTCCATCCTGTTGTTTGTGATGTAGCCACCGCTGACATTGACGGTTGCACCGACTGCATAGATGCCTCCGCCGTAGCCAGCGCTATCTTTCTCGGAGTAGCCATACGATCCAGATACCACAGTGTTGCCTGAGATGACAGCATTGTTGCTCACGCTGACCGTCGTGCCCTGCGCGGCATAGACACCTGCACCGGACTGGCCCTTGTTGGCGCAGATGACGCCACCAGACATGTTGAGCTTAGAGCTGCCAGTCAGGCACACGCCACCACCCCAGTTCGAGGTGCGCTGTCCGCCCGCGATGTAGCCGCCACTCAGATTGAACGTACTGTTACCCGTAACGTTGATGATGTGGCAGTCAGAACCATGGCTTGCGCTCTTCGGCATGCAGATAGTGCCGCCCTGGACGTTCAGGGTACCGCCGTCCATATAGATGACGGAGTTGGCGCCGGAGCCGTTGGTCGCAGTAATGATGCCCTTAGGAGTTACGGTGTGCTGGTAGAGCGTCTCGGTCGTGCTGGCGCCGTCGCTCGAAGGAGTGGACTCGGTCACGTAATAGGTCAGCTGCGTGGGCTTGCCATTGCTGTACGTGATGCTGGCTTCGTTGCCGTACTTATCGCCGCCAGATACTGCCGTCTTGCTATCGTCGTCGGTTGCAAACTTAGAATCCGTGATAGTCAGCTTGCCACCACTCTGTACGTGGAAGAGACTCTCTGTCCCCGTGTAGTCAAGAGTGTGGCCGTTGAGATCAATCGTAACGTCATTTGCAACCCAAATCGTGTCACCAGTGGAGATATTGCAATCCAGCTGGTAGACACCTTCCTCTGCATATCTTTTGTTCCCCTCAGTTTGGGTAAAGTCGTTAACACTAGAAATCGACTGTGCGTTAGCAGCCGTGAGCATTGGCGCTGCCTTTGCAGCAGATGTATCAGAGGAAGAATCGCTGTCACTTGCGCTCGACGACTCGTCAGAGGATGAATCGTCCTTCTCTACGGATGCAGAGGCGCTACCGTCCTGAGAGGTACCCCCCCCGACACATTTTCATTGCTCGAGGAAGATAAGGAGTTGTCCGTTGTGGCTGCGACGGTCGTGGACTCGGTCTGGGCATCGTTGGAGGCGCCGGCGGCGAACGCAGGCAGCACGAGGGACAGCGTGACGAGCAGTGCGCAGGCGCAGGTGGCGGTCAGCTCGACGGCATGACGATGCCTGCGCGGCATCCTCCTCTTGCCATTGGTCTGCGCTCTGTTTTTGAATGCATCCCAATTCATCAAGCTTCGAACCTTCATAACCATCGTTCAAGCCTATAAAAAGGCGTTTCGAGCCACCTTCGACCGAAATTTATTCAGTCAGGTCACGTTCCGCTTGCTGCCAGAGCTTGGCACCTCGCTCGCGCCACCAACCGCCGGGGCCAGAAAAGGCATATCTAAGGGAAATCGTCCCTGTGACATTTTTCTAGCGACCTGCGGAAATACGTCCACCGGAAAAGAGATCTGTCAGCCAAGCCGACTGAAAACGTTTCCAGTAACTTTCATCCAGTTTACGACTAGCTGAGTCAGCGGGCGTAACCTCGGTCTCAAATCGAGTTCGCCAATATGCAAACGGTAGCTATTCGCGGGTGAACGGTATCATACAGCAAGTATCACCAATTGTTTTACTTTTTTTCTGGTATGAACAGCAGACTTTAAGTAACGAACGACTAAATGCCCGTTATTGGCATTTGACTAAAGGCCTCTACCTGCGGTAATGGGGGCCGTTCTTCTCGCCCGACGGAAGGCAGGTTTTTGTTGGACGATCAAACCAGTGTTGCCCGAGCAACAGTGCGAAGACGATTTCCGAATCGTGCTGAATTCCTACCGTAGTATGGGTAGTATGAAAGCGTGGAAGTAAACCGTAGGTAACTCAAGGTTTGGAGCAGACATGAGCAAGATAAAGAACGTATACGGACGCGAGGTTCTGGACTCCCGCGCCAACCCCACCGTCGAGGTCGAGGTCACGCTTGAGGACGGGTCGTTTGGCAGGGCCATCGTTCCCTCCGGCGCTTCGACCGGCGAGTTTGAGGCCGTGGAGCTGCGCGACGGCGACGCGGACCGCTACCTTGGCAAGGGCGTACTGAAGGCCGTCGGCCACGTGAACGGCGAGATCCGCGACCTGCTGGTTGGCATGGAGGCCACGGACCAGCGCGCCGTCGACCGCGCGATGATCGAGGCGGACGGCACCCCCAACAAGGGCCGCTTTGGCGCCAACGCCATCCTGGGCGCATCCCTTGCCGTGGCTCGCGCGGCCGCTGCCGGCGCGAACCTGCCGCTGTACGAGTACCTGGGCGGCGCCAACGGCCACACCCTCCCCGTCCCGATGATGAACGTCCTCAACGGCGGCGTCCACGCGGACAACAACGTTGACTTCCAGGAGTTCATGATCATGCCGGTGGGCGCGCCCGACTTCAAGACCGCGCTGCGCTGGTCGAGCCAGGTCTACCACACCCTGAAGGACGTCCTGCGCAAGGCCGGCCTTTCCACCGGCGTGGGCGACGAGGGTGGCTTTGCCCCCGACCTCAAGACCAACGCCGAGCCGTTTGAGTACCTGATGCGCGCCGTGAGCGAGGCGGGCTTTGAGCCGGGCCGCGACTTCAAGTTTGCGATGGACCCCGCCACGAGCGAGCTCTATAACAAGGAGACCGGCAACTACGAGCTGAAGGGCGAGGGCCGCACCCTCACCTCCGACCAGATGATCGACTACTGGGAGGAGCTTGTTGAGAAGTACCCGATCGTATCGATCGAGGACGGCCTGGCCGAGGAGGACTGGGACGGCTGGGTGAAGCTGACGCAGCGCCTGGGCCACAAGGTTCAGCTGGTTGGCGACGACCTGTTTGTGACTAACACCGAGCGCCTGAAGAAGGGCATCGAGCTTGGCGCCGCGAACGCCATCCTGATCAAGGTGAACCAGATTGGCAGCCTGACCGAGACGCTGGAGGCCATCGAGATGGCCAAGCGCGCCGGCTACGCCGCCGTGGTGAGCCACCGCTCCGGCGAGACCGAGGACACCACGATCGCGGACCTGGCCGTGGCGACCAACGCCGGCCAGATCAAGACCGGCGCCCCCGCGCGCACCGACCGCGTTGCCAAGTACAACCAGCTGCTGAGGATCGAGGACAGGCTGGGCGACTCCGCCGAGTTCCTCGGGAAGGCTGCGTTCTACAACGTGAAGTAGCGCGGGCTCGCAGGCGGCCGCGGCGGGTTGCCGCTGGCAGGCAGCCGCCGGTTACATAGCGTGCGACTTGGGGGTCGCGGCGTCCATGGCATTGGCCAGCACGGACGCCGCGACCCTTGTTCCTAGCTCGGAGGGGTGGACGCCGTCTGGCGCGTAGAGCGCGGCAGGGTCCGGCGCGTAATAGAAGGCGTCGCAGGCATCTGCAAGGACGGCGTGGTTGTTGGCCGCCACCTGGGCAAACGATGCGTGCATAAGGGCGTGCATCTGGGCGTAGGTGAGGCCGAGGCGCTGGAGCTTTGTGCTGCCGGCGCGATAGGCCCAGGTTGCGTAGATGACGGGCGTGGCTCCCGCCGCACGGGCGAGCGCGCATAGGGCAGATGCGCTTCTTGCATAGGCCTCGGGCGTTGTGGCCGGGGCGTGGGACATCTCCTGCAGGACAACGAAGTCCCAGGCGAGAGGCTGCGGCGCGTCGTCGGCGGGAGTTGGCGCGAGGGCCGCGAGCGTGCGGGCGCCATTTCTTGTCTTTGGATTGAGGTGCTCGGCCAGGCGCGCGCCGCCACGGGCGTGCACCACCACCTCCGCGTCAAGCGCGGAGGCAAGTTGGGTTGGCAAGCCATGGGCCGTGGTGAGGCTGTTGCCCAGCATGAGGATGCGCACGAGGGGTCGCGTTCTTCTCGCCCAGATGATTGCGACGGAGGGCCGCTACTGCAGGCCGTGCGGCAGCTTGACCTTGCGATACGTGACGCCGCAGGTGTCGAACGTGTGCTTGCTGATGAGGTTGTCCATCGTGCCGTCGTACTTGTCAGACAGGTAGACGACCTCGCCGACGCCGACCTGCACGAGGAGCTTGGCGCACTCGTGGCAGGGGAAGAGCGTGACGTAGACCGTCGCGCCCTGCATGTCCTTGAGGCTGCCGCGGAAGTTGAGGATCGCGTTGGCCTCCGCGTGTATCACGTAGCTGTGCTTGTCCGTGAGCGGGTCGTCGCTGTCGCCCCAGGGGAAGTCCTCGTCCGCTATGGCGTGGGGCGTGCCGTTGTAGCCCACGGAGAGTATGCGATGATCGGTATCCGCTATGCAGGCGCCGACCTGCGTGTTGGGATCCTTGCTCCTGAGCTGGGCGGCAACTGCCACCCGCATGAAGAACTCGTCCCACGAGATCACGTCGCTGCGCTGCTCCGCCATCGCGCATCCTCCCCGCGGCCTGCGCCGCCTAGAACTGCTTGGCCTCCACCGCGGTGATCGGCCTGATGTCCTCGGTGGGATACGGGGAGTCCTCCCCGCCCTTGCCCACCACGAAGTATAGACCGCCCCTGGTGCGATAGAGGGTCTCCTCATAACCCGCGGGGTCGCCGAAGTCGCCGAAGTCGCGGTGGCCGCACTCCTCCGCCTTCTCGGTGTTGTATACGTGGCGCTTGCCCTCGAACATCTTGGTCTTACGCATGGCTGCTCCCCATTCCCTTGAGGTTTGCTTTCCGCCCCCTACGCAGGTAAAACTGCGTTTGCCCGTGATATTACCCAACTTGCAGGTAATATTCAATCGACTTTGCATACGGGCTGGTATTTGTTGGGTCCGACTTTGGAATGTCCGATATTGGGAGGACATTCTGGCGTATTTGTGCATTGGCCGTTCCCATGGGGCGGGGCTTCGTTCTGGCGTGGGCGAGAGGCGGCGGGGCGGGGTCTGTGACGGGTGGCCTATCGGCGTTGGCGGAAGGTGGCCTATCATGGTGGGACCGCTTTGACCGCACGCCCCGCGCCACCTGCTACGCCCGGCTGAACGAGGGAGTCTCCGTATGAACATGTCCGCCGTGCTTGCGCTGCAGGTGCTGGTGATGTTCCTGTTGGTGGGGATCGGGTACGCGATGTTCCGCGCCGGGAAGATCACGATGGAGGGCAACCGCGTGATCGGGAACATCCTGATCTACCTGTCGCTTCCCGCCGTGATAGTGAAGAGCCTGATGGTGAGCCGGACGGTGGCGCACACCGAGGCGCTGGTGTGGGGCACGGCGGTCGCGCTTCTCCTTTTGGTGGTAGCCGCGGTTGTGGCGCGGCTCGTGTGCGGGCGCGACGCGATTGGGAACTTTGCGGGGACGTTCTCGAACCCGAGCTTCTTTGGGATACCTTTGGTGGTCGCGACCGTGGGCGCGAAGAGCGTGTTCTACAACGTGGGGTTCATCGCGCTCATGAACATTGGACAGTGGACGTACGGCGTGGGGCTGCTCACGCGCGAGCAGGGCGAGCCGGCGCCGACCGCGCGCGACGTGGCGCACAGCATCGCGACCGCGCCATTTATGGTGGCGGCGCTGATTGGGATCGTTCTGTACGCGACGCAGCTGCCGCTGCCGGGCGTGGTCACGACCTGCCTGGACGACGTGGCCGCACTCAACACGCCGCTCGCGATGTTCATGATCGGCGTCTACCTTGCGCAGACGGACCTGCGGAGGATGTTCACGCGGGTGGCGAACTATCGCGTCTCCCTTGCGCGCATCGTAGTGTCGCCGCTGGCATCGCTGGCGCTGCTGAGCGTGCTGCCCATCCCCTCCTACCAGATGCGGATGGCGCTGCTGATTGCGGCTGCCTGCCCCGTAGGCGCCAACGTTGCCGTGTACGCGCAGCTGCACGACGCGGACTACGCCTACGCGGTGGAGACCGTGGTGATATCCGTGCTGCTCTCGATCGTGACCGTGCCCGCCGTGGTGGGGATCGCGAACGCCATGTGGGTGTAGCGGCCGAGGGAGAGTTGCTGGTAAGAGAAGCCGGGCCGCGCGATGGTGCGCGACCCGGCTTCTTGCTGGTGCGATTGGGTGATGGGGCTACTTGCCGGCGGGAGCGTCAGGCTTGGGCGCGGCTGCAGCCGGCTTGGGGGCTGCGGCTGGCTTTGCGGCTGCAGGCTTTGCCTTGGCTGCGGGCGCCTTGGTCGCGGCCGGCTTCTTGGCTGCTGCCTTGGGCTTGGCTGCGGCCGGCTTCTTGGCGGACTTGCTGGCAGCGGGCTTTGCCGCGGCCTTGGGGGCCGCGCTCTTCTCGCCCTGCTTGTGCTCCTTCTTGGCGGCAGGCTTCTTGGGGGCCGAGATCTCCATCGCGGTCTCGAGGGCTGCGCGGGCCTTCTCGTGCTCGCGCTTGAGGTCCGCCTCGGTCTCCTTCAGGCGCTCCTGGGCGGTCGCGTCGTCCTTGGTCGCCTTGACGGCGGCTGCGTCGCGGGTCTGGAGCTCCTGCTCGGCGGCCTCGTTGTTGGTGCGGGCCTGGGCGGCCGCGGCGCGGGCCTCGCCCAGGATCCACTCGGCGTCCTTGCGCGCCTTCGTCGCGGCGTCGGCCTTGTTCTGCGCGTCCTGCGCCTTGGCCTCTATGTCCTGGAGCTGCTTGGCGATGCGGTCACGCTCCGACCAGGCCTGGCGGGCCTTCTCGACCAGCTCGTCCTCGGCGATGCCGCACTTGCGGACGCTCTCCTCCTCGGTCTTGACGCGCTTGGACGTGACCTCGAGGTCCTCCTTGGCGATCTTGAGCGCGTCGCGCGCGGCCGAGAGGTTGGCCTGCGCGTCCACGAGCTCCGTGCGGGCGTGCTCGGCCTCGCGCTTGGCGTAGGCGAGGGACGCACCGAGCTTGCGGTCCGCGAGGCCCTCGGGCGTGAGGACGACGGGCAGCATCTCGGTCACCTCGCGCTGCCACCACTCCCACGAGTGGGTGACGTCGTAGCCCCAGTACTCGAACGTGGCCTCGATGTCGCGGTCCTTGAACGCCTGCTCGAGCGCGCGCTGGGTGTCGATGCCATCCTCGCTCGCGTCCTGGCCGCACACGAACGCGACGGGCAGGCCCTTGAGCACGCGGCGCGCCTTGCCGTTCTGCGGGAGCGCCTCGACGATGTCGATGGGCGAGACCTCCTCCCAGCCCTCGGGCAGATCGCCCACCACGAAGCGGCGGGCGTCATAGGTGCCGGACAGCGCCAGCAGGCCGCTGAAGAGCTCCGGCTCGCGCAGCATGAGCAGGCACGCGTTGAGCGCGCCCATGCCGGCGCCCACCAGGTAGGGGCGCTGCTCGCTGCCGCAGGCCTTGTTGATGAGCGGGATGAGGTCGTTCTTGACGAACTTGAAGAAGCCCTCGATGTTGGCGAGGCGGTACTCGGGCACGGCGTAGCGCGAGTACCAGCCCATGAGGTCCGTGGAATCGGGGCAGAAGAGGCGCAGCTTGCCCGCGTCGATCATGGGGGCGAGGGCGTCGACCATGCCGCCGTCCTGCCAGCTCGCAAAGGAGGAATTGCCCTCGGGGAACGCGATGACGGCCGGTCCCGCGTCTCCGTATGAAACGACGTCCATCTCTCGTAGCAGGTCCGTGCTCTGAACGGTAACGTGGCTGGTCTTCATGCGACTCTCTCCAATCGACGCCCAATGGCCATCCCCAATTATGCGTCATGCCGCCACCGTTGCGTCACGGGATTTGGCGGGCTGAACGCCGGCGGGGGCAGCTGGGCACGGGATGGAAGGGCCGTTGGGACGAGATGATTTTCGCCCGGTGCACGGCGTCGGGGATTTTGTGCGTTTCGCAGCCCGGTCGGATGCTGGCAAACACTCAAAGTCCTCCCCCGCCGTCACTTGGACCGGGGTTCTGTGTGTTTCGCAACCTCGGTCGGGGGCTGTGGAGCCAGAGAAGCCTTCGCCAGTGCTCTTCGCTGCCTCCCGAAACACACAAAATCCCGTGCTTGGTGCAGCCGAGGCGAATCAACTCCCTCTGGCCGGCCAAGGACGGGGTCGCCTGGACAAGAATTTCAAGCCCGTCCGTAATTCATGAACGCTTGTGCATGATTCCGACTGCCACGAGAAGGCTGGACGAGCCCCGAATGAGCCGACGAAGTGGCCAGAACCACACACAAGCCTCCCTACATGACACGTCGGAGGGTTTGTGTGTGGTTGCCAACCTGGTCGGGTCGCACTCAATCGTGCACAAACCCCTCCGTGTTACAAGAGAGCCGGAAGTTCTTTCACTCGATCCAGACCTCACTTGCCATAGCACCAACTGGGCCAGCAGGAAATCCTCTTGTCGGATGATGTAGCCCCACTTACTCCAGACTCATAAACACATGATTTACCTGCTCAAACGTTGATTTCCCACATTGAGACTAATGTAATTCCACATGTAGTCACTCATTGCTGTCATGGAATTACATTAGTTTTCGAGCCATAGGCAAGCCATCAAGGCATCCTCCCCTGTCACAAGCAAGCCGAATTATCTTCCCCTCGGGGCAGTCGCACCGCTTCTTCTGACCCGCGACGCGCGATAATCGTGCCATCAGACAGTCGGCTCAGCCGTGGGGGCGGCTGGTCGGCCCGGCACACAGGAGGGGCAACATGAGCACGTTGGTTTCCGATTGCATGAAGCTCGGCTTTGGCATGATGCGCCTGCCCAAGCTCGAGGACGGCACCATCGACGTCGAGACCACCAAGACCATGGTGGATGACTTCCTCGCGGCGGGCGGCAAGTACGTCGATACCGCCTACGTCTACCAGGGCTCGGAGGACGCCGTGCGCCAGGCGCTGGTCGAGCGCCACCCGCGCGACTCGTACTACCTCGCGACCAAGCTCAACGCCGGCACCTGGGCCGCAAAGGACGAGGCCGCCGCAAAGGACGAGTTCCGCCAGAGCCTCGAGCGCACGGGCGCGGGCTACTTCGACTTCTACCTGCTGCACGCCCTTTCCAAGGACAACGTCGAGCTCTACGACAAGTACGACATCTGGGGCTACGTGCGCGACCTCAAGGCCCAGGGCCTGGTCAAGCACTACGGCTTCTCGTTCCACGACATGCCGGAGCTCCTCGACCAGCTGCTCACGGACCATCCCGACGTCGAGTTCGTCCAGCTGCAGATCAACTACGCGGACTGGGAGAGCCCCGTCGTCCAGTCCCACGCCAACTACGAGGTAGCCACGCGCCACGGCGTGCCCGTCGTCGTGATGGAGCCCGTCAAGGGCGGCACGCTCGCCAAGCTTCCCGACCGCGTGGGCAGCATCCTCAAGGCCGCCGACCCCGCCGCCTCGCCCGCAAGCTGGGCCATCCGCTTCGTGGCGTCGCTCCCCAACGTGATGATGGTGCTCAGCGGCATGTCCACGCCTCAGCAGATGCAGGACAACCTCTCGTTCATGCGCGACTTCAAGCCGCTCTCCCCCGCGGAGCGCGACGCCGTCCACCGCGCGCGCCTCGAGTTCGAGTCGATCGACCGCATCCAGTGCACGGGCTGCCACTACTGCACGCCCGGCTGCCCCGTCGGCATGCACATCCCAGAGATCTTCCAGGTCATGAACGAGTACAAGCTCTACGGCGACCTCGATCGCTCGCGCGAGGACTACGGCTGGCGCCCCGGCGGCCCCAAGGCCTCGGAGTGCGTCGCCTGCGGCCAGTGCGAGGACGCCTGCCCGCAGCACCTGCCCATCATCAGCCTCCTGCAGGAGGTCGCCTCCACGTTCGAGTAGCGAACGCCCAGGCAGACACCCCGGCAACCCCGCAGCTCGCGGCACAAAGTCGCCCGCGCCGGCACCACAAGGCCGGCGCGGGCGATTCACATTCTTATGCAGCGTCAAGCGGCCGAGAAGAACGGCCCCCCTCGCGCGACGCCTAGTCGCAGACGTGGCCTCCGCCCGGGGTGAAGTGGCACGCCCCGCTCGCACCGTCGCTCGCGGGCGCCTTCGCGCCGATGCGGCCGGCCAGGTACTCGATGATGTCGCCGCTCTCGTACATCGGCTTGCCGTCGATCACCAGGCACGGGCACTGGCGCTTGCCGCCCAGGGCCACCAGGTCGTCGCCGTTGGTGCCCTGCGTCACGTCCAGGTGCTCAACCTTGATGTCGTGCTCGTCCATAAAGCGGTCCACCTTGGCGCAGTAGGGGCAGCCGGGCAGAACATAAAGCTTCAAATCGTCAAAGGTAGCCATCAGGCCCTCCAATCGTGGTTTCAATCGCGGTTGCGTCCCCGTCGCGCCAGCGGCGCCGGCGGGTCCGTCTTGCCATTACCTACCCCGCACGAAGACCTAACAAACCCGCAACGCGCGCCGCCGACCTTCTCACCAAAAATCCTTGTTTAGGCGGCGCCTCAGTGGATATCCTAATCGCATGCAGGGCAAGCGCGGCGGCGCCGCACGGCACGCCGCCGGCAACAACGCACCAGCAAGCGACTACGCGCACGCGCGCGGGAAGGGAAGCGGTTCATGGTCACCACCACCGAGGACAACAACCACGTACCCCGCATCACAGGGACGCTCCGCGCCCACTCCATACAGGTTCCGGACGTGATCTACGAGGCCAAGGGCATGGTCATCATGGGGCGCCGCATCAAGTCGATCGTGTTCTCGACGGACGTCGCCATCATCCGCAACTGCAACGCGGACGCCGTCCTCGCGGTCTACCCCTTCACGCCGCAGCAGGCCATTTCGCAGGCCATCATCTCCGCCGCGGTCAGCCCCGTCTTCGTGGGCGTAGGCGGCGGCACCACGCGCGGCATGCGCTCCGTCGTGATCGCGCAGGACGCGGAGGCCCAGGGCGCGTTTGGCGTGGTCGTCAACTCCCCCATGAGCAACTCCAACATCCGCCTGATCCGCCGCGTGATCGACATTCCCATCATCGCGACGGTCGCCACGGAGGGCGAGGACATCCAGGCCCGCCTCGACGCGGGCGCCACGATCTTCAACGTGGCGGCCGGCGGCAAGACCGCCCAGGTCGTGCGCGAGATCCGCAAGAGCTTTCCCAAGGTGCCCATCATCGCGACGGGCGGCCGCACGGACGAGTCCATCCAGCAGACCATCGACGCCGGCGCCAACTCCATCGTGTACACGCCGCCCTCGAACGCGCAGATCTTTGGCGACATGATGGCAGACTACCGCCAGCTCAAGAAGAAGAATCCCGAGTTCCACTTCCGCACGTCGGACACCAGCCGCGACGCCGTGCACGACTTCTTCGAGCTGTTCCACGGCACCCACGCCGGCACGGACGTCCCGGACGACGTGGAGCAGGACGACATCCCGCGGTCCCCGTCGGAGCAGTAGCAGCAGCGCACAACCCGCAAGCACCCGCAGCCAAGGCAAGGGGCGAGAAGAACGTGTCCCCGTTCTTCTCGCCCTTATCATTAATACAATCGATTGGCATCCTTGCAAGGCAAAGCCGACTTGGGTGGATTACAGCTGGGTCCCCGAATGGGGGTAGGCCGCTGGGCTTAGAATTCCCTTGCTCCTGGGGTCGGCTTTTCTGCTGCCTGCACTTCTGCCTCAGCCGCAACTGTCTCCCTCTTGCAGTCGGCTTTATCCGCGTCAGCGTCCGTCGCCACTCGCCTCTTGAGGTCCCGCGTGTAGGTGTTTCGCTTGCCTTTGGAAAAGTCGTACTCTTTACGCATGGCGGCCCTCCAGCCACTCGATAACGCGCGTCATGTCCGTCCAGTTTACGTAGTCGGACGTCTTGTCCGGATCCGACTCCCTTACCTTTAGCTTCTCTTGCGTGCAGTGGCCCCGGGCATTCTCCATCGCGGTTTTAAGGCTTTCGTCCAGTGGCGTTATCCGCTTCTCGACTATCGCCTTCGACCTGGACGTACCCCTCTTCGCACTCGGAGGGGCGGTTATTCCAAGATCATGCGCGAGCTTTTCGTATGGCTTCGCATCGAGCGACCTGTTTGGACACTGCTTAACGTGGTCTATGAGCCAGACCTCAAAGCAGGGATTTGAGAGGATGAGATGAGCCTTGCTGTCTTTGGCACGGCGCTCCGCCTTGGCGAGGTCGGTAAACTGGTCGGTGTCGGTGACCACAAACGCAACTGAGTACGCGTCCGAGCTGCGCCGCCTCGATTCATCCGCGTCGTCCTTCAGAGCACTCAACGCGGCATCCACCAGTTCGAGAGGGGACTTCCCCTCCAACCCATGCTGCAGGTGGAAGGTAGCGTCACCGAAGCATGACTTCAGCAGATCGAAGTACGCCGGCTCGGTGACCCTGCCGTTCGTCGCGACGAGGACCCTGCGCTTTCTGTTCCTTGATGTCTTCGGGCGACCGGCCCGCGGCGGCTTAGTCTTCCTTGCCATCGTGGCACCCGCCAGCGAACTCGAGGAAAACGTCGTGCAGCCGTGGGTCGGGAAGGGCTCCGTACACGTCGTTGAGGTAGTTCCTGCCCACGTTCTCGCCCCTCCTTACGTGGAACTCGGTCGCCGGGAATATCTCCGATGCGCCGTCCGACTTGCTAGCGAACCATATCTGGTCCCTATCCAGGACCCGGTCCTCTGACCCGCTGACGTCTATCAGGCTGACATCGTGCGTGGTGAATATCAGTTGCGCCGCGTTGGGGTTCGACTCGCGGTCAGCAAAGGCCAGCACGAGTTCCTTGACGAGTGTCGGGTGTAGGCTGCTGTCGATCTCATCCACAAGCGCGATTCCGCCGCTGCGGAGCGAGCGAAGCGCCACGGAGAAGAACGAGAGCGCACCAACGGTGCCGTCGGACTCGTATCCAGTGGGAAACATCGCCCGCGCATCCTTCCCTTCATGCAGGAAGACGATGTCGGTCGGTCTCTTGCCGCCTTCCTGCGCGATGGACGCATCACCACCATCGGCGATGTCATTCTCCTCGTCCACACCAGTCTTGCGCTCGACGAGCCCGATGTCATCAATGCCAAGATCCGCAAACTTGATGAGGCTCCTCAGTGCGCCGGCATCCTGCGACCCGCCCTCGAGCTCGCGCTTGACGCGCGGCATCTCCCGCTCGTAAAAACGGGCCTTGTAGATAGACACCTTGCCAAGCTCGCGATAGACCGGCTCGATCACCTTGCTCCCACCCGCTGCCGCGGCGGAGAGGAACAGCGCGTTCTCTCGTGTGATGCTCCAAAGCTGCTTCTTGGGCCCAGTGAACGACGGACCAAACTCGATCGACTGACCATGCTCGTTGGTATAGCTTCCGTCGTCGCCAACCCACCTCGAGAAGAGCGTGCTCGGCCTCGAGGACCTGTACACCACAAGATCCTCTGACAGCACCTGCTTGTCGTCGATAGAGAACCAGTACTTGTACCTGCGCTCATCGCTGGCAATCAATTCGAAGTAGAAGGTCGAGGGCCGCGTAGCGTACTCGCTGTCCAGCAGGAACGGCAGCCTGGCTATCCCCTCTCCAGAGCTCCCGCGACGATAGCCGTTCACGGCAAACCTGGCGGCATAGGTCATCGCCTCGAGTAGCGACGACTTGCCGGACGCGTTTGCCCCATAGATTGCGGTGACGGTCGACACATCGTCAAACGGGGCGTACCCAGACCGATTGTACCTGCGCATCGAGAAGGCCTGCTGGTCCCTGTAGCACTTGAAGTTCTCGAATGTGAAGTCGACGAGCATGAGGCACCTCCCAGCAGAATCTATTGCTACCTAATATAATCCCAAATTTTGTCAAATTCGTTCAAAATCGGCAATCAAACTAGGTTTCTCCCCTGCCAAATCTAGCCATCGGCATTCGAGCGTCCAAGCTCCAGCCCTGAGTCTCCGCAGTCGGCGCCCTTTCCGCGGATGCAAAAGGGCGAGAAGAACGAATCCCCCGTTCTTCTCGCCCCTGTCTTTAGCTTGTCTTTGGGCCGCTTGCAGCCTCGACGTTACCTAGACCGCAGCCCGCTAGTCCTGGCGGTAGTAGCTGAGGAAGTCCTCCAGCGCGTCCATGGCCTCGTGCAGGGTGTGTTTGCGCGGCAGGTACACGATGCGGAAGTAGCCGGGCTTTGCCCAGTTGAAGCCCTTGCCGGCCGTGATCAGCACGTGCTTGTCCTTGAGGAGGTCGAGCGCGAACTGGTCGTCGTCTGTGATGTGGAACTTCTCCTCGGAGAGGTGCGGGAAGATGTAGAACGCGGCCTCGGGCTTGGTGACGGTGACGCCGTCCATGTGCGAGAGGCGGTCGTACACGTACTCGCGCTGCTCGTAGATGCGGCCGCCGGGCTGGAGCAGCTGCTGCGAGCGCTGGATGCCGCCCAGGCAGGTCTGCACGATGGACTGCGCGGGCACGTTGGAGCACAGACGCATGTTGGACAGCATGTTGATGCCGTCGATCAGGTCCTTGGCGATGCGCTTGTTGCCGGAGAGGCTCATCCAGCCGATGCGGTAGCCCGCGACCATGTGGCTCTTGGAGAGTCCGTTGAACGTGATGCAGAACAGGTCCGGCGCCAGGCTCGCGATGGAGACGTGCTGCTTGCCGTCCATCACGAGGCGGTCGTAGATCTCGTCCGCAAAGATGACGAGCTGGTGCTCGCGCGCAACGTCCACGATCTCCTGCAGGACCTCGCGCGGGTAGAGCGCGCCCGTGGGGTTGTTGGGGTTGATCACGACGATGCCCTTGGTGCGCGGCGTGACCTTGCTGCGGATGTCGTCGATGTCAGGGTACCAGTTGGCCTGCTCGTCGCAGATGTAGTGCACGGCGGTGCCGCCGGCCAGCGTGGCGCACGCGGTCCACAGCGGGTAGTCCGGGCTGGGGACCAGGATCTCGTCGCCCTCGTCCATGAAGGCGTTCATCGCGAGCTGGATGAGCTCGGACGCGCCGTTGCCGGTGTAGATGTCCTCAACGTCCACGTTGGGGATGCCCTTGAGCTGGTCGTACTGCATGATGGCCTTGCGCGCGGTAAAGAGGCCGCGGCTGTTGGAGTAGCCCTCGCACTCCGTCAGCTGGTCCTGCATGTCCTTTACGACCTCGTCAGGCGTGCGGAAGCCAAACGGCGCGGGGTTGCCGATGTTGAGCTTGAGCACGTGGATGCCCTGGTCCTCCATGCGGTAGGCCTCGTCCAGGACGGGCCCGCGGATGTCGTACAGGACGTTGTCGAGCTTGTGAGACTTCGTGAACTGGCGCATGGAGCTTCCTTCCCCTTGCCTGCCCCTGGCGGCGGCAGTGCCCTTCTCCCCTGTGGTGCTGACGGTGGTTTCTTGCGGCTGGCTTGCAGCGGACGGCGCGGGCGCCGGCTCCGCGGCGGACTCTGCCGGTGCGGCGTCACCCTCCTGCAGCCACTCCTCGCTCACGCCCAACGCCTGGGCGAGAATGACGACGGCCTGGGCCCGGGGCGTCACCTTGCCGCTGAGGTACTGGCTCAGCTGGCTCTTGCCCAGCTTGTGACCCTGCTCCGCCGCGATGCGGATGAGGTCCGCCTGACGGAGGTCGTTCTTCTCCATTGCCTCCGCAAGACGCTCGCTAAAGAGATCCTGGGACATGTCCGACCTTTCGAGTTCAATTTCTGTGTTACGAAGATGTCCGTAGTTCAATTTGCGAATTGAACTACGGACACTCTAGCACAGGGATATTGAACGCAAGGGTTCAATTTTGTCTACACAGGGGCGACACGGGACGCTCAAAAGTGCGCTACTTGCGCACGTGGGCCTTGCAGGAGAGCTCGCCTGCGGGTACCTGCACCTTGATGATGGCGACGGTCTTGGCCATGAGCCTGTTCATGGGGAAGTCCCTGCCCGTCTGCTGCCGCATCAGGAGCCTGAGGGCGCGGACCTTCTCGTCCGCGTCCGTAACGATGGAGGCGGTGCCGGCGCCCATGACGCTGGAGTAGAACGAGCCGTACTGGCAGGCGATCTTGTAGGGCGTGGCACCGCCGTCGTCCAGCGCGACGTCGCACTCTAGCTCCACGAAGCACGCGGGCGAGGCGGAAATGACGTCGAGCTTGCGGCCGTGGCGGGCGGAGTGCATGTAGAGCGTGAGGTCGCCGCCCTCGTACTCGTAGCAGTAGTGCAGGGGCACCACGTAGGGGCGGCCATCGTCCACGAGGCCCAGGTGGAGGATGCGGGCGCCGTCCAGGATCCGCCTGATCTTTGCGGGGTCGGTTACGGCGCGGTCCCTCCTGCGCATGGCTGGCATGGTTCCTCTTATCCTTTTAGCGTCGCCCCCGGCGACTTTTGTCCTGTATTGCGGACAACCGGATATGGGACATTGTTCCTGACGGCGGGGAATCGCGTGATGCTTGCGCCTTGGGACCTCGATCTCTTCCGGGAGGATCGCGCCCCCGCCCGACGGAGCTGCGCGGATGAGCTGGATGGCACCTGGTTGCCTCATTTCGGAAGAGGATGCGCGCCGCCGGGCCGAGGGGAAGTCCGCCGTCCAGGCGGAGACGCGACGATTGGAGGACGGGATGCTCTACGTCGGCATCGACCTCGCCAAGTTCAAGCACACGGCGGCGGTCGTCGGGGAGGGCGGCGAGAGGCTGCTGGGCGGCTTCGACTTCCCCAACAGGAGGGACGGCTTCGAGGCCCTGCTGCGCAG